>Ga0213823_1000694_pt1 | contig 25148 bp, 22 predicted proteins | sample MC6MC0907MG_FD_179887 | JGI IMG/M metagenome (GOLD analysis project Ga0213823, IMG submission 179887) | Enriched soil aggregate microbial communities from Iowa State University, Ames, United States - MC6-MC0907-MG | ecosystem: Environmental > Terrestrial > Soil > Unclassified | place: USA: Iowa...
ATAAGTTTATTAGCGAGTCTGGAAAGGCTTCAAGGCGCGGGGCAGATAAATTAATTAGTGAAGGCAGAGTTACGATCAATGGGAAAGTGGCGCAAATTGGCAGCCAAGTTGAACCTGGCGATCAGGTTCACATTGACGGCAGCCCCGTCAATGTTTCAAAAAACTATGTTTATATTGCTTTAAATAAACCCGTCGGGATTACCAGTACAACGGAAAGACATATAAAGGGAAATATTGTTGATTTTGTTAATCATCCATTAAGAATTTTCCATATTGGCCGCTTGGATAAAGATTCAGATGGTCTCATATTGCTGACGAATGATGGAGATATTGTAAACGAAATTCTCCGGGCGGAAAACAAGCACGAAAAAGAATATATTGTCACAGTGAACAAGCCGATCACGCCTGAGTTTCTCAAGCAAATGTCTGCGGGAGTCGAGATTTTAAATACGAAGACACTCCCTTGCAAAGTGACACAGCTGTCCAAAAATGTCTTTCAAATCGTCTTGACCCAGGGTCTAAACCGGCAAATCCGCCGGATGTGTGCGGCACTCGGCTACGAGGTAGTGCGGCTGCAGCGAACAAGGATTATGAATATCCATTTGGGTAATCTTCCGATTGGACAATGGCGGGACTTATCAAAAAAAGAACGCAAGCAATTATTTGCAGATTTAAATTATGAGCCAAAAGATTGGTAAAAAAGAGGATGAGCCGAAACATACAACTGTTTTCAGCTCATCCTCTCTTTATTTTATCAGAGAAACAAAAACACTCCCATTAAAATCAGAAGATTAAAACATTTTATTAACAGTGTTCTTTAATTTCATTTCATCTTCTCTCATTTTATCCCCACCTTTTACTTAAATTCCAATTTGTCCAAGCTTATTTTACTATTTCGGCATACCATATGTGGAATTCAATGTGAATTATCACTAAATGATTGAAAGGAGATGTTTATATTTGAGTACAGCTATGCATCTAAATCTGAGAGTTGACCCAACCCAATATATTTCGCAGATTCGGAATGTACCTGGTTATGATTATCTTCATTTAGTCCGTCAGTCTAAGTATATGACCAATCTCTCACTTCTTAATGAAAAAGTGTACTATCTAAATGAAATTTTTTCGCCAAATGAATTTGTAAAAAAATATAAGATCTCCCTTTTACACGCCCACCACGGTCAATTAGGGGTATTGTTACTCCCGTTTAAGGATGCAACAAAGCTTCCATTAGTCACTAGTATTCGCGGCAGAGATGCCACACTTGCTAATCAGCCAGTTGGTTATTTAGAGAACATGAAACTGCTGTTTGACCAAGGGGAACTTTTCTTTCCCGTCTGTCAGTATTTAGCTGATAGAATCATTGCCTGGGGCTGCCCTCCAGAAAAAATCAGAGTATTATATGGCGGCAAAATGGGTTTTTAGTTCAAGAAAACAATGTAGATGAGCTGGCAAACACCCTTGATTTTATGCTAACAAACAGGCAGCTGTGGGAGAACTATGCCATTATGGCTCGTAAGGAAATTGAACAAGCCTTTGACCTAAAACAGAAGCTTCTACAACAGGCCAAATATTATGATGAATTGTTAGGGGGATCGTGATGAAGGATTTTAAATCGATTAAAGTAACTAAAGGGGTAAAAACCTTAGAGATTGATAACCCTACTAACTATCCGCTGATTGGAATGGGCGCTCAAGGTGCCGTATTTAAACTATCAGAAGATAAATTTGTCAAAATCTATACAGATCCGCTGCAAGTAAGAATGGAAGCGGAAGCCCTTAGATTCGTAAAAATTTATGGAAAACCGGAGCATGCTGCCCAAGAGAACAAGGTTTTATTATCTAGCCAAAAATTATCATTTATTCCAAAAGTCGATGAAACGGGCTCCAATTATGTCTTAATGGAAAACCTCCTCGGACCTGATTTAAATACATTTCTAAAAAAACACCCTGCACTATCAGAGGATATAACTAGAAGATTGCTAGATATTTTAACAACCATGAAAAAATCAGGTTTTAAGCAAATTGATGCCCCCGTAAGGCATATTATTCTCACCAATACTGGGTTTAAAATGGTCGATCATGTCTATTCGTTTTCACGCGTACAAGAGCGGCCACTTGAGTTATTCCAAAACCTGCACGAAAGAAACTTCTTAAACTCTTTTCTAGAACAAGTAAAGACAATCGATCCTAAAACCCATGCAGAATGGACCAAAACTCCAATACCGCTCACAAATGCAGAAGCGGAAGCCAATGGAGGTTCGAATCGCAAGAAAGAAAGCAGAAAAAGAACATCAAATCGAAAAAGAGAACATAACAGAAAAAAGGGCTCCCATCGAAAACATGAACATCATCACAAAAAAGGACATGATCGGAAAAAATGAACATATTAGTGACGGGAGCGGCTGGTTTTATTGGATTCCATCTAGCTAAACAATTGTTAGCACTGGATTACCATGTGATTGGTGTAGATAATGTAAATGAATATTATGATGTTCTTTTAAAAAAGGATCGGCTAAAGATATTAGAAAAACATCCTCAGTTTGAATTCTATAAAATTGATTTGGCTGAACGCGAAAAAATCAATCAACTATTTGTCGATAAAGCCATCCATATTGTTATTCACTTGGCTGCTCAAGCAGGGGTAAGATACAGTTTACACGCCCCCCATTCCTATGTTCATTCCAACCTTGTCGGGTTTATGACGATTTTAGAGGCCTGCAGGCACCACAAGGTAAAGCACTTGATTTATGCATCTTCTAGTTCTGTTTATGGAGCCAATACAATTATTCCATTTTCCACCAAGGACAGTGTCGATCACCCTGTAAGCCTATACGCTGCTACAAAAAAGGCAAATGAATTGATGGCACATACCTATAGCCATTTATATAATATCCCAACGACAGGACTTCGTTTCTTTACGGTGTATGGACCTTGGGGAAGGCCGGATATGGCTTATTACTCTTTTACTAAAGATATACTCAATGGGAATACCATAAAAGTATTTAATAATGGTGATATGCACAGAGACTTTACGTTTATCGATGATATTGTGGAAGGAATAATCAGATTAATGGACCTGCCTCCAACGTACAACAAGAACTGGGATCGGAACAACCCTGATCCAGGCTCAAGCTTTGCTCCCTATAAGATTTATAATATAGGTAACCATAATCCCGTAAAGTTAATGGACTTCGTTCGACTATTAGAAAAGCTAATTGGTAAAAAGGCAAAAATAGAATTTTTACCCATGCAGCCAGGGGATGTAAAGGTAACCTATGCAGATATAACAAATTTGCAAAAAGACATAGGGTACACGCCAACGACCACCCTAGAAATAGGCTTAGCTCAATTTGTGGATTGGTATAAACAGTATCATCAATGAAGTACAGGGACCTTCTTCTGCTTCCTAGGGTGAGTAGTAAAGCCCTGAAGCAAGAGACCCATCCCCCATACTTCAGAAAAAAAACGGCTTCCATCCGGAAAGCCGTTTTTTGATGTCTCCTATCAAAAGATGCCTGTTACATCGGCAAAAAATATCCTTCTTCATCAAACTTCATTTCATGCAGATCCTCTAATACCTCGATATTTTCTTTATCTTTCAACTCATTAAAGATGACTTCAGATACAAATAGCTCGCCAATATGAAGTGTATTTGGGATCCTTACAATTCTGGACTCTTCTGCAGCAACACCCCAGGTAGCGCGTAGAGCTGCTTTTAGTGCTTCTTGGTCATTATCGAGCACAATCGGAATATTTGCCCGATATAAAAATGTACTGGTGACAACATTTTCATTCATAGCTTGAAAATCAATTTTTTCAAATAGACGCCTCGTTGTTAAATCAGATAAGCCAATCCCAAGCGCATTCCCATGGCTGACTTCACTTAAATTCGATGCAATAATATATTTGATTACAGGCTTAGCCGGTTCTGTTACGCCCAATACCCGAATACGGCCAATAATATTCGTATCCATACCGGTGCCGCTGTAATTTTTACCAATTTCATCCACCACTAAAATATCCATCTTATCAACTGGAAGACTTGGCATTAAATCGAAGGCTTTTTTCAATAATTCTCTTTCACGTTCTTCAATTTGGTCTGGTTCAATCGCTTCAATGATAGCTGTTTCTTCATGAGCATTTTCCACAATGGCTACACCAAATAGTGTATTAGAATTGGCTATCGCTACTTTTCCAACTTCAGGCATCATTTCACTGATTCCCTTTATGCCGTATGTATGTAGAGCCAATGCTTGCTTGTGTTTACCCATGCCGATCGAGGCCATTTTTAAGACGCCGCTTTCAATTTTATTTTTAAAGTCAGTATGCGGCTTCACACGGCCCATAACGATTATTCCATCTGCATTGTAAGCAATCTTATCAACATAAACTGGGATACCTTCTGACGTAACTCCGACTTCAATAACATCCATAGATGAACGTATTTCGCAGCCAGTGAATTCTTCCGTTACACCTAAACTTTCCACCATCTCTTTTTGCCCTTCAGCTGTAGCGCCGCCGTGGCTTCCCATTGCAGGAATGATAAACGGTGTTGCCCCTCTTTTTTTAATTTCTTCTGCAACACTTTTAACGATTAAAGGAATATTCGCAATCCCCCTGCTTCCAACGGTAATGGCAATCTCCATGCCTGGCTTTATTTTTTCATCGGCTTTTACATGAGTAAATTGCTCCGAAATGGTGGTAGGAATATCCTTTAAACTTTTTGCTTGAAATGTTTGTCTTATTTTTGCGAATTTCGGTAAAGACATCATACTATTCTCCTTTCAAACTAAACACCTGGAATTGGGTTTATGACAGAGTACCATTAGCCATTAAATAAAAGGCAGCAAGAGCTCATTAAAATGAAATGACCCCTTGCTTGAATATCAGTATTTATCTTATTTTGACTACATTTCAGGAGCTAATTCAATCGCCATACGAATCGCTTCTTTTAACGATAGCTCGTCTGCAATATTTTTCCCAGCGATATCAAAAGCAGTTCCATGGTCAACGCTTGTACGAATCGTTGGAAGACCGACAGTAATATTTACTCCAGCTTCAAGACCCAATACTTTAATTGGCCCATGTCCTTGATCATGATATTGGGCAACAACAATGTCAAAATCACCGCGTTTTGCTCTAAAGAATAATGTATCTGCTGGAAGCGGTCCCTGTACATTAATTCCTTCTGCCTGTGCCTTTTTCACGGCTGGGACAATTTTTTCTTCTTCTTCGCCATGTCCAAAAAGTCCATTTTCCCCCGCATGAGGGTTAATTCCGCAAACAGCGATTCGAGGAGATTGAATCCCTGCTTTTTGTAATGTTTCATGTGCAAGTTTGATCACTGTATATTGACGATCAGCGTTTATTTTTTGAATGGCATCGATGATTCCAATATGTGTTGTCACATGGATCACTCGTAAACCAGGAGCTGATAGCATCATCGCAAAATCCTTTGTGTTTGTTAATTCTGCTAATATTTCAGTATGTCCCGGATATATATGACCTGCTTTATGAAGCGCTTCTTTATTTAACGGAGCTGTACAAATACCTTGAATTTTCTTTTCATTTGCATAGCCAATGGCCTTTTCTAAATAGCGGAATGCCGCATTTCCGGCTTCAGGAGAAACTTGTCCCCACGGTAAATCTTCCGATACTAAATCTAAATCGATAATATCGATTGTTCCATATTGGAATTTTGCCTCTTCAGGATTTGAAATGCCGTTTAATTGAAGATCTACATGTGTTACATCTAAAGCTCTTTTAAGAATTTTAAGGTCGCCAATGACAAATGGGCGGCAATTTTCATAGATGTTTTGATCATTCAAAGATTTGACGATAATTTCAGGCCCTACTCCTGATGGGTCCCCCATTGTAATGGCGATAACTGGTTTATTTGAAGCCATAATTATTTCCTCCCGTTATTCATTTATTTTTTTATGATTGATTCGTATTTCGCTAATCAACTGTTTTTAACCTACGCATTGACTTCGGTGATGGTTTGAAGTGCCTTAGCAAGTGCTTGTTCAGTTCCAAATGCACCTGCTTTCGTAACAAGCGGTAATCCGTCAAATAGACCGCCAAACAATTTCCCATAAGGAATGCCAGCTTCAACTTCACCAATGACCCGAATTCCCTCACCTTTTAATACTTTACAGGTAGCCCCGGCAATATCTCCGCCTGTTAAAACAGCACCACAAATACTCTTACTTTCTATTAATTGACCAGCGATTTCTCCCATAGCCTCTGCAATTGTATAACCTACATCAAAGTTCGATAAACCACGGGCACGTTGGAGATTCTTTATTCTACTAATTGTCTCTCGCTCACGATTGGTCGTTACTACTAAATCACTTTTTTCTAGTAAAGCTTGACCAGCTTCAACAATCCGTTCAATTTCAAGTTTTCTCCTATCTTCATCAAAGAATTCTTCAGGAGAAATAACAATTTCTTCAACATTATTTTTCTCTTTCAGCTCTTGAATTTGTCGATGCGTGATGGAATTCACACTTCCCGCTACAACTAGCACCGGAAGTCTTTCACCATCCTGAGTCTTACGTAACGGCTCCTCACGATGATCCGTGCTGAAAAGATGATAGGCAATCCCAGCTGAACCAACCCAAAGGAAATTCTCATTTAATGTTTGAGCAGCTTCGACAATCGTCTGTAGTTCTTCATCAGTTGTTGCATCAACGATGATAATGTTTGCCATTGTACTTGAAGACACCATGTTCATTTTTTCGGATAGATGGCTTTTCCCTTTTCGTACATCAGTAATTGAAATTAATTCGACTTTCCGTTTACTTTGCTCCTGCAACAATTTGGGCAGATAACTTTCTTTGACTGGGCAAGCAGGATCATTTGCAATTTCGGTTTCCTCTAATAGCACATTATTAACATAATGTTTTCCATTCACTGTAATTCGATTGCTTTTCGGAAACGCTGGTACCACAAACGAAGTCTTAAACTTAAATACATCCATTACCGCATCAATTTCTGCGCCAATATTTCCCCTCATAGTTGAATCTATCTTCTTAAACACATTTGAAACGTTTAATTTGTTCAATTGTGCTGATATATTAAACACTACATCGTAAGCCTTTCCAAAATTTAATGCACGACTATCTGAATTTAATACAATGACATCTTCACTTAAATGGGTTGGCAGTAATTGTGTATCTGAAAATAGCACTGTCGTGTTTAAACCTTGTTTTGCAAATTGGACGCCAGTATCATTTGCGCCTGTTAAATCATCTGCTATAACTGCTAGTTTCACCTATCTCCCGACCCCCTTTATACGTAAATAGTTTGTATTAATTACAACTTTTTAATTCGGTTTCATGTTGACTATTCATTATTGCATGATAATTTTGCAACATGCCAATTGAGTTTTTTAACCGTTCCATATTCGGTCTCATTAGCTACCCCATAAAAACGATTACAACAATAATAATAAATCAAAATGTTGCATAAAGCAATATAATATAAAAGTATTTTTGTTTTTTAATTGATATGTTGCTTTATGCAACAAAATATAAACAACTTTTTGTGCATAAAAAAACGCAAGCTGTTATTTTAGCTTGCGCCACAATGTAGAACGGTTAATCCCTAAGCGCTTAGCTGCTTTTGATTGATTTAACCCTTCCTCTTCAAGGACTTGAGTGATCACTTGTTTTTCGATTTCTTCTAATGTGCCACTAATATCGATAGGTGTTAAAGCATTATTCTTCTTCTCTTGCTGCTCTAATTGTTTAAAAACTGTTTCAACATCCTTCTTCTCGATATAATAAGAATGTGATTGTAAAAATAATTGCTCGATTACCTGTTTAAGCTGTTCAACATTACCTGGCCAATCATAGCTGGTAAGTTCCTCAAGTGCATCCTGTCGAATCCCCACTACACCGTTTCCATATTTCGGATGTAATTCAGAAATGAATACATGAACCAAATCCTCAATATCACTTCTGCGTTCTCTAAGTGGGGGTAGATGAATTTTTAATTGCCCTAATGTATGATACAACTCACGATAAAATTCTCCATTTTTGACCTTATCCTCAATGGTATCCTCAGAAGATACCAGCCATTGCAGGTTTATATCATTTTCATTCTTGATTAGTTGAGATAACTCCTTTTGCATATACGAGTTCAATTTATCAATATTTTTTAAGTAAATGACTCCATTGGCGTATTTTTGAAAAAAGGCTTCGTTCAGTAAATCTTTCAGTTGTTCTTCACTTAATAAGTCACAATGCAATGTGATAAACGGTTCATTCATTTTTTTCCTTTTTAAATAAATGGAGTGGGCGGCTAAATCTTTTCCATTTCCCTCTTCTCCGGAAATCCACACAGGTTCTTCACTTTTACTGTATTGATCGATTTGCTTTAACACCTTCTGAATCTGTTCGCTTTTTCCAGGAATATGGGTATAAGAAACGAATGGATGAAATTCTATTGCATTCGCACTTCTGTCCCCACCTTGTACAATGCCGTGGTTAGGATCATTTTTTTCAAAAAATAATACCATACCATCTTCATTAAGACATGTCGTTATTTTCCAAAATGAATCATTGATGTGAAGTGTTTTTGCTTGCTTTTCACCTGTTAAGGCAGTTTCTTGTATCACCTTTTTTACATCTGTTGAATTCTCTAATTCCAGCCAATGAAGTTCATTATTGAATTGTTCGTTTTCATAAACAATTTTCTTCTCTTTATCAATAACAACAATTGCCTGTTCTTGACAATCGAGGATAGATTGAAATAATGAAACATCCTGTTGCAGCCGCGAGAATAAGCGATAGGACCTTCTCGTTTCTTCTAATGCCTCCAGAATAGCTTCCTTCCCGGATGTGATTAGAACTCCAGTCATACCTAATTGCTTAGCAGCTTGAACCGTAACCACATCTCCAATTACCACTTCATAGCCCAGTTTTTTTAAATTCGTTAATTTTTCTTCAACCTCAATATCTTTTGTAATCGTGAATGTTTTAACGTCAAAATCAAGAAGCTTACAGATCGTAGCTGCACCTTGTGTAATATTCGAGAATCCAACGATGGCAGCTTTAGTTGAAAATCCTTTTACAAGTGTTAAAATGCGTAATACATCATAGCCAGACACCTTAATGTCAATTACCGGTATAGATACAGCTTCCTGAATCATTGAAGCTGTACCGCCACGGCTGATTATGACATGATAGCCATCATTTTCAGCACTCTTTGCAATAGCTACGCCTTCATATAAATTACCTAATTTGATTTGTAATTGAATATCTTCAACTTCCTGCGCGATCTCTTTCATCATTTCAAACAGTCCCTCATAAGGGACAATTGCCAATGCTTTAATCATTTTCCCCTTCACCTTCTGCTGCAAATATCAGCCAAAATATTAATTGGTGGTATTAAAGCGTACCTAATATGATTCGTAATACATTTGGGTGTTCAGTAAAGTCTTTTGTTCCTGCCCCGTATCCAATTGTATCAACACAAAAAGACGGAATTGGTCCAAATTCTTGAACAAGTGCTGACAATATACCAGCGCCAGTCGGTGTTGTTAATTCCCCTTTAATGGTAGTTGCTTGAATTGGAATTCCTTTTAAAATCTCTAAAGTAGCTGGTGCCGGTACTGGGTATATTCCGTGCGCAATCTTAATTCTCCCATTCCCAACAGGAACAGCTGAAGATATAATTTTTGATATTTCCAAATGATCAAGCAGGATACAGGTTCCGACAATATCTATAATAGAATCTACAGCACCAACCTCATGAAAATGAACTTTTTCAAATGGAATATTATGAATTTTCGCCTCTGCTCTTCCAATTTTTTCGAAAATAGAAAGCGCCATTGTCTGTACATTATCATTATACGCTGCACCCTTAATCATTTCGACAATATCAGAATAATGCCGATGGTGATGATGGTGGTGACCATGATGATGATGGCCTTGATCGGGTTCATTTTCAGCCAGAATCACATCAAATTTTGTTGCAGAAATTCCTTTCTTAACAACCCTTTCAAATCTCAACTGATATTCAGAATTTATATCGAGTTTGGTTAATTCTTTTTCAAGAAAATGAATATCCACCCCCAAATCGATAAGTGCACCGATTGTCATATCACCACTAATTCCAGAAAAACAATCTAAATATAGCGTTTTCATCCTAGTTTCATTCCTTTAGTCTTGTTTATTTTTATAATGATTTTTATGAATTAATGTCGCGTAGTAACCGGCGCCGAAGCCGTTATCAATATTCACAACGCTGATTCCAGGAGAACAGGCATTAAGCATGGATAGCAACGCTGACAGCCCCTGGAAGTTCGCTCCGTAACCAATACTCGTAGGGACAGCAACAATCGGATTACTAATTAATCCGCCCACAACACTTGCAAGTGCCCCTTCCATTCCAGCAACCGCAACGGTCGCTGTTGCATTTTCGATTTCATCGAGATGGTGAAACAGCCGATGAATCCCAGCCACACCTACATCATATATTCTTTTAACGGAAGCTCCGAACGCTTCAGCAGTAACAGCCGCTTCCTCTGCAACTGGCAAATCAGAAGTTCCTGCACATACAATCGCAATATACCCTTTATATAAAACATCCGGCTCATTTTCGTGTTTCCAAAATAGTGTTCTAGCTGCTGCATTGTAAACAAGATCAGGGATGGCATCCATTACTTCGAGCGCTTTTTGCTGATCTATTCTTGTCGCAAGCACGCGATTTATTTTTTGTTTTAATGCCAAAACAATCGAAATGATTTGGTCTACACTCTTTCCCTCACCATAGACAACCTCAGGGAATCCGGTCCGATTCTGTCTTTGATGATCTAATTTCGCAAACCCCATATCTTCAAATTGAACAAGCATTTCTTTTGCCTGTTCTATATTTAAATTTCCATCTCTTACTTGTTTTAAGATTTCCTCTATACTTCTATTTTCCATTTAGACTCACCTTTAGTTGGGACTTGTTGGTAACACTTTATTCATGCTGCCGCTCATATAGCCATGAAGATCAAGCGTGACATATTTATATCCGAATCGTTGAAGGTTTTCCATAATATCTTTATGCTTCGATAAAACTAGCTGCATATCTTCTTGCTCTACTTCAATTCTAGCAATATCTTGATGCGTTCGAACGCGCACTTGTTTAATACCCAGCCCTTTTAAATATTCCTCAGACTTTTCAACCTTTGTTAATTTTTCTTGGGTAATTCTTTCACCATAAGCGATTCGTGAAGATAAACATGCGAACGATGGTTTTTCCCAAGTAGGCAAGTTTAATTGTTTTGAAAGCTCACGAATTTCTTCTTTATAAAGATTCGCCTCTTGAAGCGGCCCACGGACACCATGTTCTTTGGCTGCACGTACACCAGGACGATGTTCACTCATATCATCAGCAATCAAACCATATACAACGTTTTTAAATCCCTTCTGATGCATAATCGGAACGATTTCTTCGAACAACCCATTTTTACAAAAATAACAACGGTTCCGGTCATTTTCTGCGTAGCCTGGAATATTCAGTTCAGAGGTTTCAATCACTTGGTGGGAGGCACCAATCATTTTGGCCAGTTTCTTAGCTTCCTCTAATTCACTTGAAGGGTACGTTTCAGAATCTGCCGTAACTGCTAATACATTTTCAAACCCTAAAACATCAACCGCAACTTTTAGTAGCAGCGTACTATCGACACCACCCGAAAAAGCAACAACAACATTTTCCATCTCTTTTAAGACTTCTTTCAACCGTTCATACTTTTCATTCATCCTAATTCCACCTATCTCTATATTTTCGAACTATTTTTAATGTATTATTCGGTCATTTTATTTAGTCGTAAGATCAACCTGTGAGTATAGAGATTTCTTTTCTGCCTAAAAAGGCATTTGTGCATTTTGCAACACTAGTCAATTATAAGCGAATCTCAAGCAAAGTAAAAGTGTTACGAAAGGTAGTAACAGGTAAAAAAAGAAACCATTTTATAGAATATATAAAATGGTCACTTTTGGTATTTTATAAAAACATACTTAAGATCAAAGTAAATACTAATCCTGATACAGAAACAATAGTGGAAAGCACGGTATAGGTCCCAAATGCTTCTTTCAAGGACATGCCTAATGACTCTTTCACCATCCAGAATCCAGCATCATTCACATGTGATGCGATGGCACTTCCAGCTCCAGTTGCAAGCGTGACTAGGGCTAAGTTCACATCGGGCATGGTTGAAATTAATGGAAGAACTAACGCCGGGGTTGCTAACGTTGCAACAGTTCCAGAGCCTAAGCATATACGTAATAATGCTGCGACAATCCAAGCAAAAAGAATTGGTGACATCGAAGTACCCTCAAATAGTTTCGCAATATAATCACCAACGCCGCCATCAACAAGTACTTGTTTTAATGCGCCGCCGCCGCCAATAATTAAAAGCAGCATACCCAATGCATTAACGGCTGAAGAACATGAATCCATCAAATTCTTTACTGGAATCTTTCTTCGAAGTCCCATTGTGTAGATAGCCAGCAATACAGAAAGCAACATAGCAGTCGAAGAGTTCCCGATAAAACGAATAAAGACGATGAACCAATTATCATTAAATCCTAAAGCTGGCTGAGTCATATCAACGATTGCACCTAGAGCCATTAAGATCACAGGGAATAATGCCGTAAAAACACTGACTCCAAAACCAGGTGTTTCCTCTAATTTGAATGTTTTTTGTACACCAAAGGATGCGCTTCCTTCTCTAGTGAAGGCCGTTGGCACAATTTTTTGGGCAAGCTTTGGATAAAAAATACCAGCAATAATAACAGTTGGAATGGCGACAATAATTCCATAAATTAAAACTAAACCAACATTTGCATGATATTCTGCAGCGACAGCGATTGGGCCCGGATGCGGCGGCAAGAAAGCATGTGCTGCTAAGGCAGCTGTAACCATTGGAAGACCTAATTTTACAATCGAAACTTTTAATTCTTTTGCGATAGAGAAAATAATTGGCACTAATAATACAATAGTTACTTCAAGGAATAATGCGATCCCTACAATAAATGACGCAAATAAAATAGCCCATTGAATTCTTTTTTCCCCAAATTTATCAATTAAGGTATTGGCAATACGATTGGCTCCACCTGCATCTGCAATTAACCTGCCGAGCATGGCACCTAGTCCAAAAATTAAACCAATATGACCAAGCGTTCCACCTAAACCGCTTTCAATTGAATGAACAACATCTTTCAATGGTATTCCTAGCGATAAAGCGACAATGAATGAAACAACGATTAATGAAACGAACGTATTTAATTTGAATCCCATAATTAAAATAATTAATAGCAGTACCCCTATTGCAACAATTAATAATGGCATAACAATCCAATCCTCCTAATGTTCATCATGATAGGTTTAATAAACAAAACGCTGTAATTTATTTAGTCTTTCCAATTACGTATATAGTATGCCCTTACTTACCTACCTTTCTGCCCTTTCACCAAACAACTGTTAACTCTTTCATCACCTTTGCAAGTGCTTACAAAACAAAAGTAAAAAAAGGTTAAAACTCCAATTTATTTTGCAATAGAAATCGTTCGATGAAAATCTATGATTTTAGGGCAATATTCCCTTGCCCATGATAAAGAGATAAAATTGCAACACATTTTATCCATTTAATACTTATAAGAATATAAATTCGCAAAAACTGTTGATTATCGCATCACATCTTTTGCTTTTTTAAATTTTATACTCTTCAAATAGTCTTGTCAAGAGCGCGAATTGATAATACTTGTTTGTTTTTTCAACTGTTATCATTTATTACTTACATATTTCTCACTTCATTTTTTGATAGATTGGGTTTTTGAACAATATTTTTAAAACTGAAAAAAATTTTTATTAAATTTCACCTTAAAACAAATTGTGACAAATTCCACACTATACAATCTAGTAGTATAATAGTAGTAATTTAAGAATACGATCAACGAATCAAAAGTCTTTGGTAAAAATCCACAAGTTTAAAGTTGGTAGACGTTGATAGCTGGGTTATCAGGTAGCGGAGGGAATGTTTATGAGTACGTTAAAAGAAACAGTTGAAGAAATTGATAAAGGACGGGGGAACCGGTCCAAACGTCGTACAAGCCGGAATTTTATTGTAATTGGAATTATCATTATTATTGCACTCCTATTAGCAGGAGTTTGCTATTATCAGGCAGCCCGATTCAATTCGCAGATTACGATTAATGACACAAAAGTCGGTGGACTGACTGCTGATCAAGCAATAAAAAAATTAAAAACCTCTATATTAAAAAACAGGGTCTATATCGGAAAACAGCTTATTTTAGATGAAAAAGATACGCAAATGGTATATACGGATAAAGATCTGCCCGAAGTGAAGAAATTATTAAAAAGGCAGTGGACGTTTTTTCCTACTTCAAAGGAAAAAAATTATTCGTTGATACCCAAAAAGGCGGATCAGTTTCGTAGCCAAACGATGAAAAAGAACGTAGAAGAAAAGCTCCTATCCATGAATAAGAGCTTAAAAGCACCCCAAGATGCGGAGGCGAAATTGGAACAGGGTAAAATTGTCATCTCTCAAAGTATAAATGGAGAACAATATGATATCCCCGGTTTATTAAAGGATTATATGAAACAAAAATATACCAGTGATATCCATCTGAAGCCCGTATTCATTCAGCCAATCAAAGCGGACAGTCCGATGATAAAAGAAGAGGAGAACATGCTGCAGGATCTCCTTCAACGAACCGTTGATTATAAGGTACAGGACCAAGTGTATACTTTAAATGCCAGTGAATTAATTAAAAATGCCTCTGTATCAAAAGATAAGAAGCTTACAATTACCGAGAGTGACATTAAAAATAAGATAGATGAAATTAATCGTTCTCAATCAACATTAAATAAAAATTTTACATTTAAGACCCATTCAGGATCGGTCATTTCAGTAAAAGGACAAGGCTATGGCTGGGCATTAGATGTTGAAAAAGAAACGGCACGGGCTCAGGAAGCATTTGAAAAAGGAGAGAAATCGATTCCTGCTTCTAATATTTACGGAAAAGGCTGGAGCCATGAAGGCATCGGCTATGAAACTACAACGAATAATGGCATTGGCGACACGTATGCTGAAGTGTCCATTGCGGAACAGCGTATTTGGATTTATAAAAACGGAAAGGAAGTACTCACAACGCAGGTAGTGACCGGCAAACATAGCACCGGTGAAGATACATCACCCGGAGTGTGGTATATCCTCTATAAACGACAACAGTACACACTCACGGGTACTGCAGTAGGTAAAGGAGATTATGCCGTTAAGGTCAATTATTGGGCTCCTTTTACAAACAGCGGTCAAGGGTTCCATGATGCCAGCTGGCGGACAAACTGGGCAGGTAATGCCTATCTAACGGCAGGTTCAGGCGGCTGTGTCAACACGCCCCCTAGTATTATGAAAACTGTATATGATAATCTCAGTACGTACGATCCGGTTGTTATTTATTAAGAAGGACGGTTCTTGCACTTCCTGACATGGAGGTACAAGAGCCGTCCCTTTTATTTTCAAAAACTTCATTTATTTATGATACGGGTCTCCGCGCTTTATTTTTTTTAAGACAAAGATTTTATAATTGAATTTCAATCATTGTTCCATGATCAACCTCACTGTTAATCATGATTTCACCATCATGGGCCTGAATAATATCATTCGCTATGGCCATTCCAAGTCCAGAACCTTTATGGGCAGCTCCAGTGTTCGTTCCACGGTAATAGCGGTCAAAAATTCTATTTAGCTCTCCCTTCTGTATCCCTTTGCCATTATCTCTGATTACAATATGTGTTTGTTCTTTCATTTCGATACTCACAACTATTTTTACATTGTTATCATTATGGACAATGGCATTATAAATTAAATTATAGATTGCTCTTCGAAAGAGAATTTCATCTACTTCTAACATGATATTCTCTTGATTTACATGGAATTGAATATCGCAATTGGCATATTTCGGATCGTTCAATATATCAATGACAATATTGCGCAATAATGCCACTATATTTATTTCTTTTTTATCTAACGATAGTTCTCTATTCTTTAATCTTGTCGTTAAATTTAAATCTTCGATAACCTCTTTTATATAGAGTGACTTTGTTTCGATGATTTCTACGTATTCCCTTATTTCATCCAATGTAAAGTCATAATCCGGATCCTTTATTATTTCAGCATAACCTTGAATCGAGGATAGAGGTGTTTTAATATCGTGAGAAATATTTGCGATCCATTCCTCCCTCATTAAATCTAATTTCTTTCTTTCATTTTCGTTAGCTTTAAGTTGGTGAGATAAATGATTTAAATTTAAAAATACATTTTTATAAATCCCATTAGATTCAGCATGGGTATAAAATTCGTGATTTGCCAGCTTTTTAATGCCATTAATTAATATATGTAATGGCTGGGTAAGCCTTTTACTAAAAATGTACCCGATCAATAATGCAACGAGAATATCGATGATAAATATAACTATTCCGACCTTAAATAAATGATAAATGTCCCGATTATCATAGGATATAAAATATCGATTTAAATTAGGATTTTTGATTCCAATCAGATAGCTTAAATGACGATTATTTCCTTTCTTTTCTCCAACATAAACAACCGTATTCGCATTTACTTCTTTGTACTTGTACATTTGGATCATTTCTGAAGGGGTGTATTTTTTCTTTATTCCCGAAGGCACATGAAAGCTGTATAACTCATTGCCTGTTTCATCTAAAATTTGGATCCATGCCTTCTCGTTTATTAACTCTTTTTGCCCCTTTTCAGTAATGGTCACATCATTATTATGATCAATGATTACTTTATGTTGGAACTGTCTTGTAAACTGTTCCGGAGTTGGTTCCTTTTCCCGTAAAATAGGTATATCTAAAGCAATTTGTGCGAATAGCAGGACTAAAGAAAGAATGATATTAATCAAAATTACGAGGATGACAACCAAGACAACAGATAGTAAATAACGTCCAGTCAACTTCCATTTCATAACGCTAATTATCCTCTATAGCCAGTTTATAGCCCAAACCTTTTACCGTAATCAAATAGCTGGGATGTGAAGGCTGTTCTTCAATTTTTTCCCTTAAACGTCGGATATGGACCATGACCGTATTATCCATGCCAAAGAATTCCTCACCCCAGACCGTATCATAAAGCTGTTCCTTACTAATTACTTTATTCTTATTTTGGAGAAAATACTTCATTAATCCCAGTTCTTTTGGCTTTAATTCAATCGCTTCTCCGTTCTTTTTTAATTGTGCCTTTTCTTCAACTAATTCAAATGGACCTGCTTTTATTTTTGTGTCTTTATCAGGATCAATCTGCACATAATCTGCTCTCCGTAATTGTGCTTTTACCCGGTAAGCTACCTCTTTAGGGCTAAATGGCTTTGTAATATAATCATCTCCACCTATGGCAAAGCCTAAGATTTTATCAATTTCCTCTGTTTTTGCTGATAAAAATAAAATAGGTACTCTCGAGATGGTTCTTATTTGTTTACATACATCGTAGCCTTCACCATCCGGCAGCATAATATCTAATAAAACAAGGTCTGGATTCATTTTTTGAAATTGGTCAAAACCACCTTTCGCGGTAGCAGCTGTAATCACATTTTTAATTCCTTCTTTTTCCAAAACTGTTTTGATAAGTCTTAAGATATCTTCCTCATCATCGATAATTAAAACCTTTTTGTTCGTTGACAATCCCTCTACCTCCAGTTTTGTTCATATCCGATTTGATTATAGTAAAGATGCCCTAAAAATCAGACACATGTCCATTATATATTTTCTCCATTTGATGTGGTTATTAAGTCAAATAGGAACCCTTTATTCTAAGGATTCCTTCCTATTTCTAACTTTTCACTTACCGTTTTAGGAAGCTCTTCTCTTTTCACTTCCTGATAAGATGTCACACCTTTTTTTTCTTTTACAAATAGAAGTAAATAAGCCTTTTCCCGCAGCTGCTTTTGTGCAGTGAATGTCAAAAATTTCCGTTTTCCATCCTTATCAAAAGCTGGCAGTTTGTATTCATAGCTAATATATCTTTTTCCATTGTCGGTTTTATCTTCGATCTTTTTACCTTCACCCTTAATCTGAGTATAATATTCATCAGTCCCTAGCCTATTAAAGTTTACCTTTTGAATAACGGCTAGCCCCCCTAAAAGAACTGCTGCGATGATGATGCAAGATAGTATTGTTTTTTTCATTGTCCTTCTCCATTTCTATTCATTTGATTTCGTGACGATTTTATAGTAGGTGCTCACTGTTAAGAAGTAATAAGCAATATAAATAAATGCATAAACGCCGATACAGATTAAGACAGGAATCACCAAGCTCGTTTGCAAAAATTTTGATAAAGCCGTTAGGGCAACAACACTGTGGGCAATGCCTGCTAGTAATGGTAAAGCAAAAACAAATACATTTTGTCTAGCGATTGATTTTTTAACTTCCTTTTTATTCACACCGATTTTGTGTAAAATATCATAACGCTCCTTGTCCATATTTGCTTCCGTCAGCTGTTTAAAGTAAATAATGCTTCCTGTTGCCGCTAGGAATACTAGCCCTAAGAATCCACCCATAAAAATGAGTAAACCTGATGCTTCCATTCCTTGAGCATAATCGGTATAAAAGCTTGAGAAGTTCGCATCCTCTGTTAACATGGATTGAATATCTTTCGTTAATGCTTTTGCATCAACTTCATTCGTCATTTTGTATACTTCCATGTTCACAGGGCTTGTTCCATCAACTAATTTTGCAAATAAATCATCACTAACCACAACTGTTATATATGCCGTATACAGATTGAGGACATTAAATTTCTGCAATTTCTTAAATCTAATATCTTCGCTGTGGTCATTAACCTTCAAGGAAACCGTAGATCCTACATACTTTGGTGATAAACCTTCAAAATAGGTTGGGTCTAATGCCGCCGCCTCATTTCCTTTCAGTGATAAGGAGTCATTTCTTTGCTGCTCTTTTATTAATTTGTTATAGTTCTCATTTGAAATAATCGTATATTCTACTTCATCAGCAGAATTTTTACTATTTAGGTTTGTAATATCTACATTTAAACGGAGTGTTGGGATGACCTCATGGTACACAATATTGTGTTTTTTATCCTCGGAAATTCGCTCTTTTATCTGATTTGAGATTGTTTTATCTTTCGCAATAAACATCATGCTATTTGGATTCGCCGTTTCTGCATTACTTCTGTTGTTATAATAAAAACTATAAGACGCCCCAACCGCGGTTAAAGTTGTCGCACTGAGAACGGCAATGATCGTTAATGTACGCGCATTTCCTTTCATGCGATAAAGAAGTTGTGATGTGCTAATTAAGTTAAGCCCATTCCAAAAATGACTTTTATTTTTTCTTAACATCTTTAATAGATAAACAGTTAAAGTATTAAACAGTAAATAAGTACCCAGAATGACTGTAACCAAGATAACTAGAGGTGTTATCATGAAGCCCATTTTTCTCCATACATCTGACTCCAATAAATTTTGTAGAGCAAGCCAGTAACCAATGCCAACTAATAAAACGGAGAAAGCCGCGATCACCAAGGATGCTCTTGGCTCTTTTTCCCCTTCCTTCTCTGCTTTGAATAACTCAATTAATTTAAAGCGGTAAATTAATCGATATCCGTGAATCGAAGTAATAGCCGTAATCAGGGTGAACACGAGGATTGTGTTCAGAATTGCATCAGATGAAATAATAAAATTACCAACCGCATCATAGCCCATGACCTTCATTAAAAGTGATACAAAAAACTTAGACAATATGGAACCAAGGGCAATACCGATAAAAAGCGCTAAAATTCCCATAATAAAGTTTTCATAAAATAACATTCGACCAATTTGTTTCTTACGAACACCGAGTAAAGAATATAGTCCGACTTCTTTTTTGCGTTTCTTTGTAAAGAATGAATTAGAATACCAAATAAAAGCCGCTACAAATATCATTAAGACAACCGAAGCACCATTAAAGACGGAACTGATTTTTGTAGAAGCGTCTGTGGAAGCTTGGATCGTTTGATCATATTTTAATGAAACGAATGTAAAGTAAATGACAATACTAAAAATCATCGAAGTAATATACAAGAAATAATTAGTGAAATTTCTCCTGATATTTTTTCTAGCAATGCTGAATAACGTCATTAATGTCCACCTCCAAGTGAAACGAGGACATCTACTATTTTTTGAAAGAATTTCTGACGGGATTGCTGCATTTTATGGATTTCAGCGAAGATCCTGCCATCTTTAATAAATAAAATCCGTTTACAAAAGCTTGCAGCAAATGCATCATGAGTCACCATCATAATGGTTGATTTATTCTGTTCATTTAGTGCTGTTAAACTTTCCAGCAAGCCAGTCGCAGATTTTGAGTCCAATGCACCTGTAGGCTCGTCCGCCAAGATTAAGCTGGGATTTGCCACAATGGCACGGGAAGCTGCCGTTCTCTGTTTCTGACCTCCAGAGATATGATAGGGGTATTTATTAAGTATTTCCCGAATTCCAAATGTATCCGCAATTTCCTCGACACGTTCGTTAATCTCTTTTGCCGGTACCTTTGATAAGGCAAGCGGCAGCAAAATGTTTTCTTTTACTGTTAACGTATCAAGAAGGTTATAATCTTGAAAAATAAAACCAAGTTTATTACGGCGAAAATCCGATAATTCCTCTTCCTTCATCCTGACAATATTTTGATCGGCAATGATAATATCCCCCGATGTTGGAGTATCAATGGTTGATAAAATATTTAGTAATGTGGATTTACCAGCACCCGAAGGGCCCATGACACCAATAAATTCGCCTTCTCTTATTTCTAAATTTATATCTTCCAATGCTTTATATTGATTTCCCTTTGAACCATATACTTTTTCAACATTATTTGTACGTAAGATTGTTTTCATATAAGCCTCCTTGTTTGCTACAAATGTAATTATAATGACTGAACCTTACACCACTTTAATATAAACCTTACATAAACCTTAAAAAAAATGGGCAAATCCTTTTGAAAGGATTTGCCGCCTTTAAACTTCATTTTTTCCTTGGAATTATTGCTGCAACATAGTCAAAGTAGAAAGGACGCTGCCCTTTTTTAAGAATAATGATAAGGACATGGAGAAATAAAGCCGCCCACATGACCATTATAAATGTTATGATTGCCACCGTTATCCACACATGGATCGAATAGAAGCGGGATTCCATTTCTAACTTAATAGTAGTTACTAATTTTAACGACATGGATGCCAGCCAAGGCAAATATAATGCACTCGTTCGTTTTAACAGTGACTGCCATGAAGGGACATCTCCCGCTAAGTTGGTAAGTTTAAAGCGCATGATCGATGTTCCTAGTGTTTTTCCTCCCCATATAAGGGGCAGAGCAAAGTACACCGCAAAAAAACCGGCCGTTGTATACATCATTTCTGCGAATCCACTGGATGTAAGAAGCCCAATGGTAAAAGCCCAACTGAATTTAATCAATAAAAAATCTATGTATACTGCTAGTAATTGGGAAAACGGAGGCACTACCTGAGTTTCTTGTATTTTTTCCTTTTTAGCCAAAAGTTTCTCCTTAGTTGGAAATAATGCAAGTATAATCGGTGCGATGAGATACCCAAAAAGAGTACCGGAACTGTTCAATATAAGATCATCAACGTCAAATAAACGATAGGGGCACTTGTAAATCCCGTAAATTCCCGTAAGTTGAGTTATTTCATAAAAAAGCGATAGGGCAAAACCTAAACCTAATGCCCTCTTCCAGTACCGTTTCTCTTGGAAGAAGTATCTTAAGTACACTCCAAATGGCAGTAATAATAGAAAATTAAACGCTGCCTGCCAAAATGCCCTTTGATGAACGACCCGGATATATGTATTAGGCTTTGACCAAATAATGTCGCTGCCATGAATAGTATCCCGAATAAAGGAGAATGGCTTTAATGAATAATAGATGGTATTTGGTGATTGAAACGCGCATGTATTCCGAGTGGAAGGAAGAGGCAGAAGAACTAAGAATAATGCCGATAACATATAGAAAATAAAGGAGTAAGCGACAACGGAAGCCCAAAGACTTAAATATCCATATTTTCTATAACTATAAATGAGCCAAGGGATGATCAGTAAAAAACCTAATACACCAAACATAATAAAGGCTACTTTAATTGGGAAGATGTATACAGCCATGGATGCACCTCGTTTTTCATTCTTATAAAAATACGTTACTGACCGCAATGCTTTTATTATTTACGGAAAAGGCTGGAGTAAACCACTCAAATATTAATTATACAATCAATAAAAATCATAACTTTCGTTAGGGTATTGTTACATTTCACATGAGTTAAATTAGGCTTAATATGGACTGATTATTTAAATAAATTAATAGTTTATTAACAATTCTTTACACTCCCTTAATTAACATAGTGAAGGTAGTTACCTATAATCATAGTTAAGGATAATAAAACCACTCAAAGGGGGAAGAGAGTAGCAGCTCGAGTTGTCTTTTATGCACTGCAATACTAATTATCAGGCTTTTTAATTACAGCCAGCAAAGGAAAAAGAAAACAGAAACCATATATGAGGAGGAATTTAAAATGCTTCAAAATATTGGGATTCCGGGTTTGATTCTTATTCTTGTAATCGCCTTAATCATTTTCGGCCCTTCAAAATTACCGGAATTAGGCAGAGCCGTTGGCTCAACATTAAAGGAATTCAAAAAATCAACAAGAGATCTAGTTTCCGATGAAGAGCCGGCAAAAACACAGCCCAAAAAAGAGGAAAAAGCCATTTAATTCATATCATTTTTTAGGAAAATGTAAAAGGCTAGCATCTTCTTTTTTATAAGGAGGCCCCATGAAAAAACACGATATGGACCTTATTGGTCATTTTGAAGAATTACGCAAACGTCTCATTTTCGTATTAGGAACCTTTATCCTGCTCTTCATTGTGTCCTTTATTTATGTACAAGACATTTATCACTGGCTAGTGAAGGACCTAGAGGTAAAATTGGCCATTTTAGGACCCAGCGAAATTTTATGGGTCTATATGATCCTATCAAGTGTCGCAGCCATTGCAGGAACCATCCCAATGGCTGCCTATCAAACTTGGCTGTTTGTCCGTCCTGCTTTGAAAGAAACGGAACGTAAAGTAACGCTGGCTTATATTCCAGCCTTATTCCTTCTATTTTTTATGGGAATTTGCTTCGGCTATTTTGTCATTTTTCCTATGGTATATCAATTCCTCCTCTCCATGTCAGAGGAAATGTTTATGACTTTTTTTACAACAGAAAAGTACTTTAAGTTTTTAATTAATATGACACTGCCATTTGGATTTTTATTCGAACTTCCAGTAATTATCATGTTCCTAACCAGTGTCGGAGTTCTGAACCCATATAGATTGCAAAAGATTCGAAAATACTCCTATTTTGTGCTAATTTTAATTGCAATCTTCATCACCCCGCCGGATTTTCTATCAGACATATTGGTAGTCATCCCCCTACTTTTCTTATATGAATGCAGCGTTCTTTTATCTAAGGTCGTTTATCGGCGAAAACAGCAATTAAATCTAGCTGCTTAATAAAAAAAGAAGTCTAAGTCCATGGATTTAGACTTCTTTTTTATGAAACGTCTTTCGTTCTTAGCTTATTAGCAGACGGTCTATTCAACATAATTCAAAAAGAAAAGATGTAAACCAGACATGGGCTGGCTTACATCTTTTTATGGATTCATTTAAAATTAAATCTTCAATCCGTGGCGCTCAAATGCTGCCGCTTCAAGAATAGACATACCTTGACTCTCGGCAAACTTAACCACTTTGTCCGAAACTTGTGGTGCAAAATCTTTTGAAGGAGCTGCGTAAGACATTTCCCTTGCACGAGTTGAGTTACTGCGTTGGAACGGCCCCCAGATGGCAAAGGTTTTGCCTGGGCTTTGGATATTGACATAAAGCGTGTTTCCATCTGGCGAGAAGGTAGGGCCGGCCATTTCAGATCCATTTAGACGATTGTGGGCAAAAGGATAGATTTTGCCTTCAGGTGTAATCCCCATAAGTCGATCGTCACCTGCTCCATCTTCTACAAACCAAAGGTCGCCCCATGGAGTCATGGCAATATTATCCGGAGATTCCATGTCTTTTGCATCTGTTGCCTCATAGAAAAGCTCCAAGGTATTGGTAGCTGGAATATAGCGATAAATGCGTCCAAGATTTTTTTCGCCAGCAGAGCTGTCATCGAACCAAAACACACCCGCTTGGAAGAACGCTCCCTCTAATTTTTTGAATTCAATGCAGCCTTGTGCCTTGGCATCCTCGCGGCATAAATGAGGATTTAGTTCCTTCCAAACAATCTTAAATGTTTGTCCTGTTTTAAATGTGCTTGCTGAAGGGCCAGCTACCTCTTCAATCGCCGCGGCATAAAGCTTGCCGCCTTTTTGCAGGGCACCCGGTTCTTGGCTGGTGTCATTCGGGATAAAACGGTAGAAATAACTTGGAGTTGCATCCTCAGTTAAGTATACATATCCTGTCGCTGGGTCGATTGCACAGGCTTCGTGGGAAAAGCGTCCCATATCCTTGATGGGGGTTCTGGACATTTCGTTTTCCGGTTGATGCGGATCCACTTCGAACACATATCCGTGTGTCCCGGTACGTGTTTCTTCACAAGTCAGCCAAGTGCCCCAAGGTGTCGCTCCACCAGCACAATTTCGGATTGTACCTGAAGAGGTTACATATTCTTTGATGACATTTCGATTTGGACCTACAACTAGAGCGGTTGTCCCCCCTGAAGCAGCCGCATCATAAGGCTTGGTTCCAATTACCGGATTTGCTGCACCTGGGCTCAATTCGTGATTGCGAACAAGAATGGTCGTATTGTTAGGTCCTTCAAAAGCCGCCATTCCATCGAAGGCTCCTGGGATTTTTCCGCCGTTTGTCAGTTGACCGCCTTCTTCGGAGATAATTTTGTAATGGAACCCTCTTGGAAGATCGAGAATTCCATTTGGATCCGGCACCAAAGGACCATACCCACCAAAACCGCTGGTTGGATTACTAGTAGCATCCGCAAATGCTTTTGAACCGAGGGTTAACACTCCAGTTGTCCCAAGCGTAAGTGCAAGCGTGCTCATTCCTCCTGCTT
>Ga0213823_1000703_pt1 | contig 24739 bp, 20 predicted proteins | sample MC6MC0907MG_FD_179887 | JGI IMG/M metagenome (GOLD analysis project Ga0213823, IMG submission 179887) | Enriched soil aggregate microbial communities from Iowa State University, Ames, United States - MC6-MC0907-MG | ecosystem: Environmental > Terrestrial > Soil > Unclassified | place: USA: Iowa...
ACGACATAGCCTTCTTCTTTTTTATTCACACCCAATAAGGATAACAGCGGTTTAATTGAAAGCCCTTGAACGACTAATGAGAACAGCACCACACTAAAAGCCAGAATCAAAATCTCCTCACGTCCTGTGAAATCTCTTGGAAGGCTAAGGACAAGTGCAATCGATAATGACCCCTTTAAGCCTCCCCAATTAATGATATGCTTCCATGAGTTTGGAAAGTTTTTCACAACCGATAAGCTTATGTACACGGCAAGACTTCTGGCAATTAAAACAATCACGATCGCTAAAACAATCAAACCCCATTTGTCTGTTAGCTTGATTCTCGTTATTTCTAACCCCACCATTAAAAAAACAAGTGAGTTTGCCAGTAACGCTGCAACATCCCAAAAGTTATTAATATTTAACTTAGTCGTTGGGCTCATGCCAATTTTTGCTCCATAATTCCCCAAGATAAGTGCAGCCACCACAACGGCAATCACCCCTGATGCATGGACACTTTCTGCGAGTAAGAAAGAACCGTAAAAGAGAAGCATGCTAAAAATAATTTCCAAAGGGTAATCATCAAAGTATTTAGTTAAATGTGAAAATCCATAGCCAAGGGCTCCGCCAATAATGAGACCAAGAGAGATTACCTTTATAAATTCCCATACACCAAGTCCTACACCTTCGATCCCTAGCTCCAAATAGGTCAGTAAATAAAATGCGGATATTTTAAAAAAGACAACCGCTAATCCGTCATTAAATAAACTTTCTCCTTCTATAACTGTTGCCAGCCTTTTGTTGACGCCGAGGCTTTTAAAAATCGATAACACACTTACTGGATCGGTTGCACTCATTAAGGCTGCAAATACAAAGGCAGCAGGTATAGAAAAATCTAAAAGCCAAATCGCCAGAAAGCCGATGATGACAAATGATAACAAGGTTCCGCCAAATGCTAATGCAAGGATGGGCTTCTTATTTTCTTTCAGGTGGGAAAAGGGAAGTTTTAATGCTGCTTCTCCTAAAAGGGAAGGTAAAAATAAAGTGATAATCACAAAGTTAAATACCTCTCCTTCTGTGATCAATTGTTTTAAAGGTTCTAACACCGGAATATTGACAAGTCCGATGATTGTTCCCACAATGACGAGCGCAATCGGATAAGGCTTTTTAAACTTTTTGGCAATAGCGGTGATTCCAGCGGCAATCATTAATAAAATAAGACCGAGTTCAAATATATAATGCAAATCCAAATCCTGCACCGGTTGAAATCCCCCTTAATTTGTATCCGTTTCTGCCATACTCTGTTTTGGAATGTGCTTTTTCCATAAAAAGAGATTTCATCATGATGATTCTAATCAAAGGCAAGAGGATTATTTTGATGTACATAGTTTGTCCAAATCAGTTTGGATAATTAATAATATGTCTGAAACTACGGCCTTTTTATTTTGATTAATTGATTCAAATATGTCTTTTATTCTTTATTTAATGTGGGGGTAGGACATTGCCAGTTTTTAAATAATATTGATAGCAAGCTACCCCTTCTACTTGCTTAAAACCTTCTTTAATATATAGGGCTTGCGCGCGCGCGTTTTCTCCGTTTACCGATAGAATGGTTTTTTTATAGGATTTTTCTTTTGCAAACTGAAGGGCAGCTCTTAAGAGAAGTCTACCTAAGCCCTTCCCCTGATATTCTGGTAAAATCGCAAGCGGACCAATATTCATAATCGGGGCATTTTCATATTCGTCTGCTGCTCCCCTTACCACTCCAACAGGTTTTTCCTTATGAAAAAGGATTTTCATGCCGCCTTCAATATAATCGTTATTTGAAATCATCTTCGTAACCATTTCCTTTGTTACGGGCGTTTCATTTCCCTTCAGTTTTGCAAACCCCGCATTTCGAACTTCACTCCAAATTCGTTCATCTTCCCCTGGTCTAAAAGATTGAATGCTGTAACCCTCCGGTAAGCCCCATTCAGGAACATCGAAGTTTTCTCTGACAAGCAAAAAGGCGTATCTTTCCACTGAAAAATCTACCTTCTCCGTAAGCTCCATTAAAGGTTTATTTTGCAAGGGAATAAAAATGTAAACCTTCTCTAATCCTTCTGTATGCTGTAAGAGAGCTTGCATGAGCTGCTTGTAATAGGAGGCGTCTGCGATTTCGGAATGAAAGATTCGAAATCGAGCCCGATTTCCTCGTCTATTATATTCATCCATAATCAGCGAGGCAGCCCCGATGATTTTCCCCTCTTGATTAGTCAAAATGTAAGTGGGATTATCAGCATTCGGTTCAAATCCCTTTAATTCGTCTTCATATAGAAAGGAATCGTCGACTTCCATTCTATGTTTCCTGCAATATTCAACAAAATCCTTTACTTTTTCACTTTTCAAAGCCTCGACTTTCACGGACACACCAACTTTCAATAAGTAATCTCGGAATGTTAAGAAGAAGTTTTCTTCTTCGGTAAATGAATTCCTCTATCATTTACCGCAAGTGCACATTGTTTCTTGCTTTGGCCAATCGAATGCTCACTTATTAATGAAGTCACAATCCTCAAACAAGATTCCCTCTATTACAATCATTTTTTTACCTTACTCATCATTTTTTTGATAATACGAATTTGGCCTCTGTGGTTTAGTTCATCCTCATACACATGAAACCATTTGAAATAATTGTTTGCAGGTCGGTTCCACCAGAATGGAGTTTGTTCAAATAACCACTTGTCCGGAAGTGTTTTAAATCTCTCGATGGTCGTGTTCCTGACTTCAGATAATTCCTGAAGGTAAAACTCGATGGTATTACCTCTAAACTGTTCTCGTCCAATACTGCCTAATTGTAATCCGGGGCTCAGCCTTCTAAGTTCATCATCTGTAAAATCGCGATTTTCGAAGCTTTCAATTTGATAGGCCTTCTCGACAGCAGCCATATGAGCTAACAGCATGCCGATTGAATTGGCTTCCTCATCATAAAGAAAGTCCAACTCCTCTACGGTTAAATCTTTTACTGCGTTGATTGTCGTCATTCTCGTATAATTCATCATCGACACTAACTTACTGAACTCCAACCCTAATCCATCTTTTTGATCAATTAAATATAATGTTTCACTCTCTATACTCAAACTCTCCACCCCTATTTTAAAAAATCATGCTATCATATGTATTCTTTTCCTTTTTTAAAAATCCCTTCAACAAGCTCAGCTGAAGTTTTGGGCTAAGCATTTGAAATTATAAAAAAGTCAAATTACACTTAAAAAGCGTAGAAAAATACGATTGTTGCACAATATACATAAGAGAGGGGACACGCTATGGAATTTTTTCTGCTCATACTATTACTTCTCATCATCATCGGGTTGTCTAGCTTCATCAATCACTTTTTGCCGTTCATACCGGTGCCGCTTATTCAAATTGCACTGGGAGTATTGCTTGCTTCACTCCCGTTAGGCATTCATATACCAATGGAGCCGGAATTGTTCTTCGTTCTATTTATTGCCCCCTTACTTTTTCATGATGGAAAAAACGTTTCAAGGCAAGCATTATGGAAATTGCGAAAACCAATTTTATTGCTTGCACTTGGACTTGTGTTTGTCACTGTATTTGCGGTCGGATACTTAATCCACTGGCTTATACCATCAATCCCATTGCCGGCAGCTTTTGCATTGGCAGCCATTCTTTCTCCAACGGATGTCGTAGCCGTGGGAGCTATTTCAAGCAGAGTGAAAATACCGAAAACGATTATGCATGTACTTGAAGGGGAAGGGTTGATGAACGATGCCTCGGGTTTAGTTGCGTTTAAATTTGCCGTAGCCGCAACTGTAACCGGTGTTTTTTCATTAGCAGAGGCAAGCTGGAGCTTTTTAGTCATAGCCATTGGTGGTTTAGCGGGCGGTGCCATTCTTGCCTTACTTATTATTCGATTAAAAATTTTTATTAGACGGCTGGGCATGGAAGACGTAACGATTCACATGCTCATCCAGCTTCTCACACCTTTCGTGATCTTTTACATAATTGAGCATTTTCATCTTTCCGGCATTTTATCAGTTGTTGCTGCAGGCATTGTCCATACAATTTACCGGGATCGTGATCGATCGCCTGCGATGCAGCTGCAAGTGGTTTCCCAAAGTACATGGACAGTACTTATCTATATTTTGAACGGTTTGGTATTTGTTTTGTTAGGCTTGCAAATACCAAGTGTAACAAATGAAATTTTTAAAAATCCACTGTTTAATAATTGGGAAGTAAGCAAATATATTGTTATCATTACGGCTGCACTATTACTTCTTCGCTTCTTATGGATTTGTGGAGCGTGGCTATGGGTATGGGTGCTTAAAAAGCAGTTCCAAAAGCCTTCTATGAAAGCGATTGGCATCATTACTATTTCCGGTGTAAGAGGAGCTGTCACACTAGCTGGTGCCTTTACCATTCCATATGTCCTTGCGGATGGAAGCCCGTTTCCTGACCGCGCCTTAATTATCTTTATTGCTGCCGGTGTAATATTGGTCACGCTGATTGTGGCGAGTATCTTCCTGCCGATTCTAGCAAAGACTGAAAAAGAAAACACGGAAGAGCAGAGAGAGGAAATGGAACGCTCTGCAATAATCCAGACAATTGATGCTGCCATTCATTCGATCCGTGAATTGATAAATGATGACAACCGTGAGGCTGCAGTGTCGGTCATTGCGACATATAATCAAATCCGAAATCGCCTTAACAATGTAAGTGATGAATACTCCAAGAAGCTGAAATTAGTGGAAACGGAAATTCGGATGAAGGCCCTTGAAGCGGAAGTCCACTACGTTGAAAAAATGAAAAATACTGGACAGATTGACCGAGAAACTGCGTATTTAACTGAAGAACATATCCAACGAATGAGGCTCGCCGTTACAAATCGTATGCACTATAGAAGATTGTTCATTTGGTCATTAATTAAAAGAAGTGTGTACAAGCTTTTACAGCTTTTTGTGCCGAAAAATGAGGAACGGCATAAATATCGCAAAGAAAAATCGAAAAAGTTCATTCAACTAAAAGTCAATATGGCCAAAGCCGCTATTCAGTATTTGAAAGAACAAATGACTCCTGAAAATGAACATATCTATTTGGTCATTATTGGGGAATATAATGAAATGATTATGAAATTTAAGCTAGCAAAAAAAGGTGCGGATTCCAGTCAATACATCGAATTGCAAAGAGAATTGCGAGCTAAAGCCTTCCAAGCAGAACGAGATGAAAGTCAGAATCTGTACGAAGAGGGAGAAATCACAATCGATGTCCTCCGCAAAATTCGTAAACAGATTAATATCAGGGAAGCGTATTGGATGGAAGAAAATAGCGTTCATGCACATTAAATGAATTAATACCGTACCTTCATCGTCAAATGACTATTGAAGGTACGGTCTTTTTTTATTTCGATTCATTGGCACCACCCCAATTCAAGAGTTCTATGTGACCGCGTTCTTCTTTTTCCATCAGTTTCGGGCACGTAGAACCTTTCTACGTTACCTCCTTCTCCTATTTCCACCGGTTTCGGTCACGTAGACCTCTCTACCCATACCAAAGGTAATGAATATTTAAAAAACTTTTTGGATTTCACTTGTGTTTTGGTTAAATAAAGCGTAGTCTAAAAAATAAACTAGAAAATGGAGATGAGGTGTAATCATGCAACAAGAAATTGCTTTTATTCAAAGAGAAGAATTAAAGGAAAAGCCCGATCCCGATTCACTTGGTTTTGGGAAGCATTACAGTGATTACATGTTTGTGATGGATTATCATGGTGAAATCGGCTGGTATGATCCACGTATTATTCCTTATGGACCATTAACACTCGAACCTTCCGCGATGGTTTTTCATTATGGACAAGCCATTTTTGAAGGATTAAAGGCCTATAAGGGAACTGATGGTACAATTCAGCTTTTCCGTCCAGAAAGAAATATGAAGCGATTGAATGATTCATGCGATAGGCTGTGTATTCCCCAAATAGATGAGAATTTTTTATTAAGTGCAATTAAACAATTAATTTTAACCGAAAAAGATTGGATTCCGGAAGGTGAAGGGACATCTCTTTACATTCGCCCATTTATTTTCTCAACGGAACCCTATCTTGGTGTCCGTCCGGCAAGCCAATATAAGCTTCTTGTTATCCTCTCGCCGTCAGGAGCCTATTATGGTAACCAATTAAGCCCTGTTAAAATATATGTTGAAGAACAATATGTTCGGGCTGTTATTGGTGGAGTTGGCCATGTAAAGACCGCCGGAAATTATGCTGCCGGCATGAAGGCACAAGAAAAGGCCGAGGCCAATGGCTACGCTCAAATTCTATGGCTGGATGCGAAAGAGAATAAGTATGTTGAAGAAGTCGGCAGTATGAATATTTTCTTCAAGATTAATGGCGAAGTGGTAACACCAGGGTTGAATGGCAGCATTTTGCCAGGTGTTACACGTGATTCGGTTATTGAATTATTAAAATATTGGAATATAGCTGTACGCGAAGCGAAAATTTCAATAGAAGAGGTTTTTGCTGCACATGAGCGTGGCGAACTTGAAGAAGTCTTTGGTGCAGGAACAGCCGCCGTTATTTCACCCGTTGGCGAATTAAATTGGAATGATCGGACAATCACAATCAATGATAATAAAATAGGCCAACTTTCACAGCGTATATATAATGAAATGACCGGAATACAGCTTGGAAAAAAAGAAGATCCATTTAACTGGCTAGTTAAAGTGGCACCGGTTGAAGTTTAAAAAATAGAGCATTCAAATTAAAATCCAAAAGATCCAGTTAAAAAAAGAAACTGGATCTTTTTTTCAGTCATCCTATATTATCTATTCAGCTTCTGAAACTAACGTAAAGCGTTCATTTATGTGTTGTGGGTTTTCGATTTCATCTAACAAAGCGATGGCAAAATCTGCATAGCTCACGTAGCTTTGACCTTGGGCATTGACCATAATATGATCTTTACCTTTTTGATAAGCACCCGTTCTTTTGCCTTCAGGGTTAAAGAATGCAGCTGGGCTGATAAAAGTCCATTGAATATCAGTCGCTTTTTGTAGATCCGCTAGATTTTTTCCTTGATTTAATGCTGTTGGATAATACTCTTTCGGAAAATCAGGAGTATCCATTACACGAATTGTTTTTGCTTCATCAGCAAACAAACTTCCTGCACCACCGACAACGATTAATCTAGTTTGAGGTGCCCCTTTCATTGCCTCTATTAATACTCTGCCTGCATCCACATGAAGATGTTCTTGACCAGGAGCTGCACCAAACGCATTTACAACAACATCAAATTCCTTCACATCTTCTGCTTTTAAATCAAATACGTCTTTTTCCAATACCGAAACTTGTTGATTTTGAAGTTTGGCTGCGTTACGAACAATTGCTGTTACTTCATGACCTCTTTCATCAGCTTCTTTAAGAATAAAGCTTCCAGCTTTCCCGCTTGCGCCAATAATTGCTACTTTCATATTGAATTCCTCCATTTATCATTAAATTTCATTTGTAACTTAATTGATTACATGTAATAATATAAGTTACAACTGTTATATTTGTCAACAAACCTGCTGAATAATTTTTCAAACAATATTAATTTAACAAGTATGATTGGAAGATATTCAAACTTGACCCTATTTATCATCAATCGTTTATACTTTATAATAATAAAGAAATTTCATGTTAAAGGAAGGTGAATTCATTGTCCATCAGTAGCCGTTTCGCTGTCGGAATTCATATACTTTCTCTATTGGAGATTAACAAAGGTGGCGTGAGTTCCTCAGAATATATTGCAAAAAGTGTAAATACTAATCCAGTTGTGATAAGAAAGATTATGGGCATGCTAAAAAATGCCGGATTAGTAAACGTCAGACCTGGGATTGCTGGGGCAGAACTTAAGAGGGACTTATCGGAAATTACACTGCTTGATGTGTATAAGGCTGTTAACGTTGTTCAGGAAAAAGAACTATTTGGCGTACACGATAGTCCGAATCCTGCTTGTCTTGTGGGAAGAAATATTCAAGATACGATTAGCCCCCTCTTTTCTGAAGCACAGCTTGCAATGGAAAAGTCACTAGGGAATGTAACCATAGAGGAAGTTGTAAAGGATATTTTAAAAAAGGAAAATCAAAATAAAGTAGATGGTTAAGGTCTTTTGTTAACCAAATAACGTATTTTTGATCAGGTACTAATACACCTTAATTTAGAAAATAAATATTGGTACCTGTATTCTTTTTCACATATATTGAAACCTTATTGGGACATATCCGTATATGTTATATATCTTTACTATGTTTTGCTTGATAGTAAAAAATGAAAATAGATAGGTGATCAAATTGGGCTTTACCATATTACAAATTGGACAGTATGTATTTGAAGCTTATTATTGGCTAATTTTAATTGCCATTTTTGGCTCCTGGTTTCCTAATTTTCAATCAACAAAAGTTGGCGAATGGGTGTACAAGCTAGTCGAACCTTATTTAAGCTTCTTTAGGCGGTTTATTCCCCCTCTTGGGCCAATCGACTTCTCACCAATCATCGCATTATTTGCTTATCGGTATTTAAGTATATTTGCACTGGAAGGTCTCCGCCAATCATTGAATACAATTGGAGTATAGGAAATTATGGCGAACAGTGACTGGCACTGTTCGCCTTGGATACTTTTCTCTCGGCTTTTTTCGGTGGCTCGGGCTCAAATATCTATTAGATACTTTTCTTTCGCTTTTTTCACCGGTTCGGGTTCCAATAACCCTTATTGGATACTTTTCTCTCGCTTTTTTCATCGAATCAAGCTCCATTAACCTCTACTGGATACCAGATCCTCTCTTTTTTCACCCTTTCGGTCAACAATAATCACTATCCCCAGCTTGTCGGCTTCTTTTTTTCCTAAGGGATTAATAGAATTTTACCCGTGCTCTTGCGGCTTTCTAGTAAACGATGTGCTTCCTGTCCATCTCGCAATGCAAATACAGTCGGCTCGGATACCCTTACTTTACCTGCTTCCATCCATTGGAACAATTCGGTTGAACGGGTCACCCTTTCTTCACGGGAGGTAAGAACATTCCATAAATCCCCGCCAGTCAGAGTTTTTGACGTATCCATTAACATTCTTGGGTCAATCAGAACCGGGTCTCCCCCTGCCATTCCATAAAATACAACAGTTCCGCCAATACGAGTCACGGCAAAACTGTCTTGGAGAGTTGAACCTACTGATTCATATACCACATCCACGCCTTTGCCGGCGGTTTCCACTAATACTGCTTGCTTCCAATCATCCTTGTACAAGAAAACCTGATCAGCACCTGCTTCCTTCGCAGCCGCTGCTTTTACCATAGATGATGTTATTCCGATTACTTTTCCACCCAGCAGCTTTACCATTTGAACGAGGAGCTGTCCTACACCTCCGGCTGCTGCATGTACTAACACAGTATCATTCTTTTTCACGGCATAACTGTCTCGGGTTAAATAATGCGCCGTCAGGCCTTGCAGCAATACAGATGCAGCTTCAGCAAACGAGATTGTATCCGGAACAGGAATCGCTTTTTCCAATGGAACAGTGACTAACTCAGCATTGGCATATGGGACATCGGCAAATGCGATCCGGTCCCCAACGGTTATTCCTTGAACATTAGATCCCGTCTTTTCGACGATTCCTGCCCCTTCATAACCCAAAATATATGGGGGCTTGCCTGCAAGATGATAGTTCCCTTTTCTTCTATATATATCAGCAAAATTCAAGCCAATGGCTTTCATCCTTACCAATATTTCATCTGGCCCGATCACCGGGTCAGCAATATCAAGATATTCCAGTACTTCCGGTCCTCCGAATTCATTAAACACAAGTGCTTTCATATATATGACCTCATCCTAATGTAAATTTTCAATACGCTATAATTTAATATGATTACGATACTAAATGCAAATAACGTGAGCTCATACTGGCACCAATATCACCGAAAAAAATAGTGGGGGTAAATCTTACGGATTCCTTATATTGTCCCAAAATATGTAGAAAGTGTCAGGCGTTCAGTATAATCTCTAAATAATATCCAATTAATGTAATGAAATTTGTAATAAGCGGCAGAAAATATGTTGTAATTGGATGATATTCCGTAATAAAGTCATTCAGTTCCGAGGATTTCCAATTAAAATCCAGCGAATGTCGTAAGTTTTGAAAAATAGGTATTAAGTGTTCGAAATTATGTCGTAAGCACCCAAAAACATGTAATAAGTAGGCAGAAATATGTGGTCATTGGAGTAAAATGCGCCGTAAAAGGGAGCTTCGTCGACTTTTTTGATTAAAATCCAGGAATCCCCTACGTACGGCTCGGTTCATCGTAACTGTGATTTTTTATTTATAAATGACAAAAAGCACCGCAAAATACGGTGCCTGCTGTAACATATATTGACTTATATTTTATTGTACAATTTTCATTTTTGCACCCATTACCGTTAGAACATCAACGGAAAAATCAAATAGAATACTCAACTAATTTTTTCCGTTGATCATTTATTTTTTCCACGAGGGTTTCATAATCCTTCATCTGAATCCCTAGCTTTTGCTTTCTTTCCCCGATCATTCTCACGACTTCTTTTGGACTAGGTCCGCCTTGAATGCACCTAATTTCAACGAAGTATTCAGGTGAAATGATTTTTTTCCATTCCTGATCTGTCAGTGCGACATCGACGAACCCGCTAATCATTTGGTTAATCTCGTCAATATTCCACTCATATAATTCCTTGTGGGCACTAATTGTTTTTTTAGAAATGAAGCTTGCGATTGAATGTGCTTTTCTAAAAGAAATGCCATAGTCCCTCGCTAGTGTGTCTGCTAATTCTGTTATCGTCACGCTTGATTTATTTGCCATTTTTTTAGTGTGCTCGTCGTTTACCTTTAGGGTTGTAATCACGGCATACATTAATTTCATTACCCGATTAGCATTCGTAAATGCTCGATATAAATGGGGCTGTAAATCATCCTCGGTATCGACAATATCTCCAAAAGGAGTATTATGAATCATGTTCATGGCTGCCAGTGCATCACCATAGGCACTGCTTGCAATCGAGCGCGAATGTTCAATCGATACCGGATTTCGCTTCTGCGGCATGATACTGCTGACCTGTACATATGGATCAGCCACATAGAAGGAACCAAATTCCCTTGTCACATGCTGCAAGAAATCCTGAATCCATCTTCCTGTGTTCACCATACAGGTCATCAAGGCAGATGACGTTTCCAGCAAATAATCGGCTCCCCCTATAGAATCATAGGAGTTTTCAATGATTTTATCAAAGCCTAAAAGCTCACAGGTGCGTGTTCGACAGATTGGAAAACCCGTAGTGGTCAACGCAGCAGCACCCAGTGATGATTGATTGACTATTTCATAGGCTGACCACAAACGTTTAATGTCCCGTTGTAATACATCATAAATGGCCAATAAATAGTGTCCTAGTGTAGTAGGCTGGGCTGGCTGGGTATGCGTATAACCGGTTATATAGGTTTCCGTATGTTGTTCTGCCTGCACCAGTAAGGCATCGCTTAACCGATAAGAATTCTGTAATAACTGCAATAAATGCTCCCGTAATACTAAACGGTACATGGCAACACCCATATCGTTCCGGCTTCGTCCAATATGAATTTTCCCTGCTAATTCTGTACCGATTTCTTCGCCGATTTTTGCCTCCATCATGAAAAACAAGTCTTCAAACTGTGGTTGATAAGATATTTGACTGATGTCAGTCTTCGCTACTTTATTAATGCCCTTTAACATCTCTCTTGCTTCATCCGCTTTAATGATGTTTTGTTCTTCGAGCATGATCACATGGGCACGGTGAATATCAAACATAACATGGAATAAGAAATCCCGTTGATCATTAAATACAGGCATTAACAGCTCTTCGACATATGTTTTTCCTGGAAAAGCAGTTCCTTCATTTTTGATAAATTCCTCTAGCTTACTCATCTTTTCATCTCCGATTTTTATCCCGCATTATCGGGCAGTAAGAACCCCATTTTAAGCTTTTGGGAACTAATTAGTTTTTTCTTGGGGCAACTGCCCGTTAATGCCCGGTTGATTCAACTATCAATCAGTAGGGGTTGGAAAGAACCCCACTGATTGAAGTTTCATTTATGACAATGATTGTTCGGCTTTTACTCCGAAAAACTTATTTGAAATAAATAGAACAACAGCAATTAAGGCAATTTGAATCATTCCGTATGCTGCAGCCTGGCCCATATTAAACATTCTGAGCTGGTTCATGATTTCAATTGATATCGGTCGATTGGATATTGTATACAATAATACGGATGTTGGAAATTCACCGACAGACTCTACGAATGCCAATAATGTTCCCGATAAGACACCAGGCATAATTATTGGAAGGATGACCCTCCTAAAGGTATAAAACCAGCGAGCCCCGAGATTTCTAGATGCTTCCTCAATGGAATCATCTAATTGTTCAAGAACAGCATTGGTTGACCTTACTACTAAAGGTATGTGACGAACAAAATAGGCGAGCGGCAAGATCCAAAATGTACCAACCAAAATGTTTCCGAAAGAAAATATATTGGGCTCATTAAAAGCAAAGATCAAATTCATCCCGATAACGGTAGCAGGTAGAGCCCATGGAATCATAACTAAAATATCCACAAAATTCTTACCGATAAATTTCCGTTTTACAAGAAGATAAGACGTTACAACACCAAACACTAAGTTTCCAGCTGTCGCGATGAACGCCAGTATTAAACTATTCTTTAAAGGCTTAAAGATATTTGGGTCCTGTAACAATAATCGATAGTTTTCAAAGTTAAATACAGATGGATAGGTTTGCCATGTCCATGTCCCGTCTGGTACTAACGAAAGGAGCAGGATAGTGAAGTGCGGTAGCAGCAGGATAATGACCCCTATGATACCGATCAAAACCATAATCCATTTCATAACTGGATTTTTCACCTCACTGCGATGGGCACCAATCCCTTTGGTCGCCATTCTGTAGTCCTTTCTGTTTTGATACCAGCGCATAAATAATAAGAAGGCAATCGAAACAATTGACAGGATGACAGATTGAGTAGCGGCAACCTCCATATCTCCATTTATTTTTGAAAAATAGATTTGCAGACTTAGTACACGGTACCCGCCTGCCAATAAGAAAGGAGCACTAAAAGATGCCATAGAAATCATAAAAACAAGCAGTGATGCTGCAACAATCGCAGGGGTCAATAAAGGAAACGTTACCTTCCAAAACACCTTGAATCGACTAGCACCCAAATTGTAGGCAGCTTCCTCTAGACTCGGGTCAATTTTGTTAATGGCCGACGATACTGTCATGTAGAAATACACATACATCGTATAGGCATGGACAATTAAGATCCCAGAAACCCCGCCAATTTTAAATGGTACTTTTTCCAGTCCAAATAAATCCTTTATTGCATTGGGGATTAAACCTGTTTCCCCATATAAAAACATAAATGCCATTACACCTACCAAAGATGGGAGAACGATTGGCATGATAGCGGCTGAGGAAAAAAAACTTCTGCCGGGAAAATCATAACGATTGAAAATAAACGCGAGAGGAATACCAATGAATGCACTAACAAGCACACTTAATAGTGAAATATAAACCGAATTCCACAAGGCCTCGAGATTGGTTTTGGATTCCTGGCTAAAGAAATCCTGATAATTGGCGAACGATGTTCCGTGTTCTGTTTGTAAACTTTCGAAAAAAGTCCTTAATGATGGATACAGAACATAGGCAACCAATACTAACAGAACCGGAATCAGCAGCAGTATAGTAAACCTAGTATCACGATTTTTTATCATGTGACGTCACCACTTACGGCCGGAATAATACGGATTTGGTCTTCCGGCAGCTGTACCCAAACATCTGCTCCGGACTTTAGATGATTAGACCTATTGTTTAATAGATTCACTTGAAGAAGCAGCCCTTCCACCTTCACACTAAGATTGATGACTGAACCAAAAAATTCAACTTCCTCAATTTTCCCTTTAAGTATGTTTGTTCCGTCTGTCTGCTTTTCAAAAATTTTAATAGCCTCTGGTCGAATAGATAAGGAAAGATCACTTTTTGTGTCTGGATTAAAATTATATGGATGATTATGTACAGCCAATTCTTTCGACTTAGAGCCAACTTGGACAGATACAAAAACATGTTCTTGCTCAACCCTATCAACTTTAACTGGGAAAAGATTTATTTCACCTATAAAACTAGCAACAAAATCATTTGCCGGCTGATTATAAATTTCGGAAGGTGTCCCCACTTGGTGGCATACCCCAAAGTTAAAAACGGCAATTCGGTCACTCATGGATAAAGCCTCAGCCTGGTCATGGGTTACATAAATGGTCGTAATCTTGTATTCCTTTTGCAGCCTCAATATTTCGCTCCGCATTTCATCCCGGAGCTTTGCATCCAAATTACTCAGGGGCTCATCAAGGAGAAGAATTTCAGGTTCAATGACCAATGCCCTTGCCAAGGCGACACGCTGCTGTTGTCCTCCGCTTAACTGACTCACTTGACGATCTGAATATTTCTCGAGCCTTACTTTACGCAGTACGTCTTGTACCCGTGTTTTCAGTTCATTAGTAGAGATTTTTCTTACTCTTAAACCAAAAGCTACATTTTCAAAAACCGTCATATGAGGAAAAAGGGCATAGTTTTGAAAAACCATGCCCGTATTTCTTTTTTCAGGAGGTACGCGCGTCATATCTTTTTCTCCAAAACGAATAATGCCTTTTGTCGGGTAATAAAAGCCAGCAATCATCCTTAGTGTCGTGGTTTTTCCACACCCACTTGGGCCCAGAAAGGTAAAGAATTCTCCGTCCTTTATTTCCAGGTTTAAATGATCTACCGCTATTACTTTTCCAAACGCTTTTTGGACATGATCAATCTTTATCGACGCCATTACCTAACACTTCCTATTGTTTGATTTCTTTTGCACCACTCTTGATGTTTTCATCCCAATATTTCATCCAGCTGTCACTTTCTTTTTGGAAGACTTTCCAGTCGATATCCATCTTTTTAATTTCAGTATCGGTAATCCACTTTGGAAGGTCTTTTACATCAGTTCTAGTTGGAATTCGGTAAAATTCTTCTGCCAATAATTTAGCAGCTTCAGGTGTATTAACAAATTCATAGAATGCCTCAGCAGCCTTAGGATGCTGTGCACCCTTCACAACTGCGATACCTTCAGTCAAGACAGGTGTTCCGCTTTTTGGAACAATAAATTCAAATGGATAGTTTTTGTTTTCCTTCAACATTACAACATCAGGCATTGCCCAGACAGAGATAACACCTTCACCCTTTGCCACTTTGTTGTACATCATCTCAGGGTTAGCAGAATATTCCTTTGTATTTGCATCCAGCTTTTTCAACCATTCATATCCTTTTGCTGGATCATTTGAATCTTTGAAATCACGATAAATCATAGAAGAAAAAATGGTTCTCATTGTTCCTGATGCAAGAGGATAACGAATAATAATTTTATCCTTCCACTTGGCATCCAATAATTCATCCCAATCCTTAGGGGCATCTTCTTTCTTAACCTCTTTACTGTTATACATGATAACTTCAGGTGTTTGACTTGTACCGGACCAATTCCAGTCAGGGTCGTGGAAGCTGTCATCAAGGCTTCCTGAATAGGATGGTTTATATGGTGCGAGCAGCCCCTCATCCTTCGCCTGGTCAAAGTTTACGGAAGGTGCTCCCCACCATACATCCGCTTGGGGATTATTTTTTTCAGAGCGAATACGATCAAGGACCTCTTGTGAACCCATGTCAAGCCACTCAACATCTACATTGTATTTTGCTTCAAATTGTTGTTCGAATTTAGAAAGGATGTCTTTACCGTGTGGTGAATAGACGACAATTTTCTCTTCTAGTTTTGCTTCTTTTTTGTCGTCCGGTTTCTTTGAAGGTGTGTTAGAAGTTTTCTCTGCGTCACCGCCACAAGCTGCAAGCAATAGTGATGCCGATAACGTTAAAGCGGTAATAATCGATACCTTTTTCTTATTTTTCACAAAAAATCCCCCTCTTTAAGAAAAGTTAATAATACTTTCATGTTCCCGTAAAAACAATGAAACCGCTCCCAAAACTCCCGCGTCTTCTCCTAATTGTGAAATTTTCAATTCTACTGAACTAGGAAGATAATGATCAACAATTTCACGGAGTTTAGGTAAAATGAATTCAGATGACTTAAACACACCACCTCCCAAAATTATAACCTCAGGATTTAATAAACTAGCTGCATTAATAATTCCATAGGCTATATGCTCAATCGCCTCATCGACTACCTTAAGGGCGATCTTGTCTCCTTTTTTCGCAAGAGTAAACGCCATTTCACCAGTTAGTTCCTCTGATTTAGCTTGCTCGTATAAGGGATGGCCTGGAGATTGCTGTACTAATTTTGTGAGTTTGTCACCAATTGCCTTTCCTCCAGCCATACTTTCTAAATAACCGTAGCGATGAAAAATGGGCTTGAATTCATTTTTCATATCGTTTTTATCCGTTACCATGTACCCCATTTCACCTGCGGCACTGATGGATCCTCGATATAGCTGATTATGAATAATGATACCGCCTCCGATCCCGGTGCCAATGGCCATGAACAACACATTTTCTTTGTGTTTTGCATTTCCAAGCCATTGTTCCCCAAGTGCAGCTACATTTACATCATTATCCACGTAAATCGGAAAAGACAAATATCGTTCAGCTTCTTTGATGAAGGGATAACGTACCCAATTTAAGCTGGGCGCTTCTGTTACGATGCCGCACGTTGTATCCGTAATCCCTGGTACACCTGCTCCCATTCCCAAAATCTTTTTCTGTTCAATATCATTCTTTTGAATCATCACACTAATTTCTTTCGCGATTTTTTTTAATAGACCAGTATTTAAATAGTGTTCTGTTTGAAAAGTGCTGGCAGCAACAATATTTCCATTTAAGTCACTGATGACTATTTTTACTTTTGTGCCGCCAATGTCAGCGCCAATAATATAGGCTGCTTTTTCATTAAAATAAAGATGAATCGGTCTTCTTCCTCCCTGTGAGGTGGATTCGCCAATTCCTTTCTCGATAACCCACTTTTCCTGGATCAGTTCATCAACCAAAAAGGAGACTGTTGGTTTACTAATTTTCATTTTCCCAGCAATTTCTGCCCTTGAGATTGGTGCATGTTCCAAAATACACTGCAATATTCTCTTTTTGTTTTGTGTCTTGATTTGCATTTTGTTTTCATTGGTACCCATTGCATCACGGCCTTAATCATTTTGTTAAGTTAGTTAGTTTTGAGAATTAACTAAAATATAACTCATAAGGTAACCGTTTACAACAATTATTTTTAAAAATTCGATAATTATAACAACACTTACCATATAGTCTAATATAACTATACTTCCATTTTCTATAGGACAAAATAACTGTTTTAATTTTCTGAATATGGAGAGTATTTACTTTTCCCCTCCGAGGTGTTAATTATTAAGTGTGGAAGTTTTCTACAGTTAGTTAAGTAGTTTAACTAACATATTAACTGCTCGGGCAAAGGGAGGGTACAAGGTTAGGAATTTTTACTCAAAAATGAAAGGGGTTACAAAGGTGAAAAAATTTTTTCTAGGATTACTTGCTATTCTCTTGGTAGTTTCGTTAGTGCCATTTGGCGGAAGTGCTGCAAAAGCACAGGAACCGGATGTAGATCTTTGGAATGCTGTAAAACCTCTCGAAACGACGGTTACTTTCCTTAATACCGGTGCACATCCTGATGACGAGAGAAGTGATTTTCTAGCTTATTTATCCAGGGGCCTAGGTGTAAAAACTTCAAGTTTAATCGGTAACCGTGGTGAAGGCGGTCAGAATGAAATTGGCGACGAACTGGGAAATGGTTTAGGTATCATCCGCTCAAGAGAAATGATTGAAGCTGCTAAGATTACTGGGGTCAAGGCCTATCATCTTAGCGAAACAACATCTGATGCCATTTATGATTTTGGTTTTTCCAAAAGCCCTGAAGATACATTAGCAAAATGGGGAGAAGACTTAACATACGAGCGTTTAATCCGCTTTATTCGTACGTATCAGCCAGATATTGTTATGCCTTCATTTAGAAATGATTCTTCTCAGCACGGGCATCACCGGGCAATGGAAATTCTTTCTGAACGTGCATTTAAAGATGCTGCAAATCCAGCTATTTACCCTGAGCAATTAAAAGAGGGATTATCTGTATGGCAGGTAAAGAAACTCTATTTACCAGCAGTATCTAAAGCAACGGCAACAACCTCCATTGAAATCGGCATGTACGACCCAATTTACAAAATGACCTACCCTCAATTAGGAGAAAAATCTCGTTATATGCATAAAAGCCAAGGGATGGGCAGTGATATTCCGGCTGCACCAAGACAAGTCGATCTTGAATTACACAAGACTGCAGTAGGAAACCAACCAGACCTTTTTGCAGGCGTTCCGTATAATTTTAGTGAATGGGCAAAAGAACTTCCGAAGACTGAAAATGATCTAAAAGTGCACTTTACGAAACTCCAAAGCAAATTAGACTCCATCGTTTCTTCCTATCCAAGCAAGGAGCAAGTATTTGAGCAATCACAGAATACCTTAAAAGATGTGCGCAATTTACTTAACAAAACAAAGCAAGCTAACCTTTCTGCAGAGTTAAAAAATGATTTACTTCATAAGCTTTCTTTGAAAGAAGAGCAATTGCAAACTGCCAGCTTTACAGCATCAAAGTTGGATGTTAGCGCTTCTTCCGAATTGAATATCCTTACAAAAGGACAAACGACGAATGTTACCGTAACACTAAAGAATAACAGTAAGCAAAAACTACACAATGTTAGCGCTGATTTATTAGTTCCAGTTGGCTGGAACATTACCTCAAAGAATAACGCAAGTAACTTGGATCCAGGAGAATCTAGAAAAATTTCCTATCAGGTAGTGGTTCCTGAAAATGCCGAGTATTACCATGCCTACAAAACGCCGGCCATTCAAGCACATATCACCTATGAATCCACAGGTTCAAAAACAAGCCAAATCAAAGATTTGAACGGTACAATCGCAGTTCTTCCGGATGTTGGTCTCACCCTATCTCCTGAAGATATTGTTGTGAATACAGCTGATGTGCAGGAGAAAATCCCTGTAACCGTTAAGGTTAAAAATTATCGTGACGGTGCTGCCCAATCATCTGTGACCTTAAAGGTTCCAGAAGGATGGAAGGTCTCTCCAAGTAAAGCTGAAGTTGCTTTTAACAGGCATTTAGAAGAAAAAGAGGTCAACTTTACGTTAACACCGCCAAAAAATATTAAAGCAGGTGACTTTAAAATTGTCGCTGAAGCAGCGGTTAACGGCAAAACCTTTAATTCCACTGTTCAAACAATCAACTATGACCATATCGGAACCTTCTATTATGAGTATCCTGCTCAAGTAAACGGTGTGGCCTTTGAACTTTTGAAGAATGACAACTTAAAAATTGGATATGTTGAAAGCGGATTTGATAAAGTCTCAGATTATCTAAATAACGCTGGGCTAAATGTAACAAAACTAACGGAGTCCGATTTGAAAACTGCCGATTTAAGTAAATACGATAGCATCGTTATTGGGATTCGTGCCTACCTCTCAAGAGCGGACCTAATCGCAAATAATGAACGTCTTAAACAATATGTTTATAATGGCGGCCACTTAGTTGTTCAATACCATAAACCAGGTGACGGCTGGAACGCCCAAACGACTGCTCCATATCCATTAACGATTGGAGATGTGTCCATTAAGTGGAGAGTAACTGACGAAAATGCTAAAGTGACGGTATTACAGCCTAACTCCCCTCTTTTCAACTATCCAAATAAAATTACCGACAGTGATTGGGATAATTGGATTCAAGAAAGAGGTTTATACTATCCTATGAAGTGGGATAGTCATTATGAAACATTTGTCAGCATGGCTGACCCAGGTGAAGCGCCATTCGATGGCGGGATCCTAATGGCAAAATACGGCCAAGGGACATACCTTTATACAAACCTTGTTTTCTATCGTCAAATCCAAGGGCAAGTTCCAGGCGGCTACCGTATTTTCACAAATTTAATCAGCTATGGAGCAAATAACTAATATAAATAAAACAGTCCCTCAAGGTCCCAACACAGGGACTGTTTTATTTATAGCCATAGATTATTAGGAAGTCGTTTTGCTATAATACTAGTAATCCCTCATCACATCTAGAAAAAGTCTCCGCAGATAACAGGGGGATGTTTTTTAAAAAACTAAAAGGAGGCTCCTCTATGTTTGAAATCAAAGGAAAAGAAAAAATCTTCGTTTACACAGGTCCCGATGGCTCTGGAAGAAAAACGATTGCTAAAATGGTTGCTACCGCATTTGATATGGAAACCGTTCTCTCTTACACTACCCGTTCTCCCCGGCATTATGAAAAAAATGGCGAAGACTACCACTTTGTTACTGAAGAAACCTTCAAACACATGCAAGCACAACAGGAATTTCTTGAAAGTGTCGAAATTGACGGCATCCATTATGGCATTCGTGAACAAGATATCGTGGAAGCCTTTCAAAACCATGATTACGTTTATTTAACGTTAAATCCTGAAGGTACTGAAAAGTTAAAAACGATGTACGGTGATGGAGTCGTTCGTATTTTTATTTATGCCAACCGTGATACGGTAATTCAAAGGCAGCATGACCGCCAAGATAATGATGAAGTGATCGAGCGGCATCTGTCCCATTACGATGAGATCATGGGCTATAAAAACAGCTGCGAACATGCCTTTGAAAACTACGATTCTCCGCAGGTGGCTTACCAAATAAGCGAATTAATTGAAACCTTTTTAGACAGAGATCTCACTGTGACGGATTATTAAGGAAACAATGCGGAAGGCGAACAGTGACCGGCACTGCTCGCCTTGAATTTTGTCCATACTCAGCAATTCTTTTCGTCACTACTACTTCTCATTGAAACCGCCAAAATCCATTCAACATTTCCAAAAGCCCACTTTGGCCAGTCCCGGACAGGTTTACTAAGAAGGGTGTTTCTCCTTTTTCTTTTAACACCATTGCAGCAATTCCCTCTCCAAGTGGTGTACAAAACAACAGCTTCGTTCCAGCCAATTCTATTTCCCTGCACCGGGCATTGATGGCTGAATCTACAAATTCTTCGCCCTGATTAAGATCAATTATTCTTCCCCATGTCGCTAAAGTTTGCTCTAAGTTTTGAACAACAAAACCGACACTCTCAAATTGTGGATTTCCGACCGTGTGCGACCCAATTAAGCCCTGCTCCGCTAATTCTAAACGTCTTTCCCCATCCGATTTTTCCCATTGAATAAAAAATGGCAGTTTCAGCTCGTTATCTGCTGCTTCAGGGAATAGCAACGACCATTTCAATACTTGTCCATCGGCACGCGTTCGTTCACCTGAAAGCGGGCCAAACACTATGAACCCTGATTCTTGAAGTTTTACGGCCAACTGTTCAATATGATCTGTGCGAATGGCGATTCTAGCAGGACCTTCTTGCTTCTTCCGTGCCAATCGCTCCACAATATGCTTAATCAGACGGTTCTCTTCCTGTTTCTCCGCCACCGGCAAATTTTCAATTCCTAAAAATTCAATATAGCTTAAACCAAAATAGGCCAGTGAATTATAGGTGCCCCAACATTCATGACGACCGCCATTGACAGCGTGAATCCCTCTCTGTTTTAAAAGAGGAACAGCCTCTTCCGGTTTATTCGAGTAAAAGACTAAATGATCAAAGGATAATGACATGGCAAGGTTCCTTTCTTAACTATTGGATTTGGAATGAATGAAGATTTCCGGACAATTTGCATAAGACCGGCTTTAAGCAAATATGATTACAATAAGCATCCTATACAAAGGGGTTGTTCCTAAATGGCCATTTTTAATAAAATCGCATTATTTTTTGTCATTTTGTATTCTGTCATCATTATTATAAATACTTATTTAGGGGAAAGTGAACAGATACAATCCAATGTTATGTATTTTTTAATGAATGGCTTTGCTTATATTGTATCAGCATTAGAAGTTGATAAGGAAAAACAAATCGTCTTTGAAACGGTAGATTAAATTTATATTTGTGCGATAAGGTTTTAATTAAACTCTTGATTAGTTCTTTCCTTCTTTAAGTTATGGATATTACATGACATACTTCTCAAAAGAAAAAGGTGCCTGATCGACAGGCACTTTTTCTGAGATGTTATTCATTTTACCCCGTAGGCAACTTGATTTTATCCAATATCGATGAAAGATACTTTCTGACCGTTCCAAATTGCTTATGAGCGATTTTCTTAGTGCTTTCGCTATTTCCAAACGATTCTATTACGTTTTGTTCTGGAGCGGTTTCACTGAATTCTTCGTCGATTAGTTCAGAAGAATAGATTCGCTCTCCGTTGATAATATGGCGAATCGAACCTGCTAACTCCTCACTGGGACTATCTTTTAATAAATACCCTCTTACATCCGCATTTAATGCCCGCTGAAAATAGCCATTCCGGGCAAATGTAGTTAAAATGATGACTTTGCAGCCATATGGCTTTAATGCTTCTGCTGCCTCTAACCCACTCTTTTCAGGCATCTCTATGTCCATGAGACAAACATCGGGCTTTAAAAGGTGGACAAGCGTCAGTGCCTCTTCTCCATTTCCCGCCTTCCCGACTACTTCCATATCATCTTCCAAATTGAGGAGGGAACCAATTGCTCCTAACAGCATTTCCTGATCCTCAGCAATGACAATTCGAATCATATATTGTTCTCTCCTTATCTGATAAACGTGAAGTTAAGCGGAATCTCCCGTTGATGTGAACTTATAGTTCAGGTTTTGCTTGAACAGAAATCCTTTTTTTAGCAACAGATTTAATGTCTTTAAAGCTTATAAAGTTCTTGGCTTTTTCATCCCAAAGGCGAAACCGGAGTGATTGAAAACTTGTAGCAAGAGTGATCGTCGGTACATTTTGTAATGGCTTCGTATTGTTGTGTGCCTCTTCAAGTTTGTAGTTAGGCACTCTTGGACTTAAATGATGGACGTGGTGGAAGCCAATGTTACCTGTGAGCCATTGCAAAACCTTTGGAAGCTTATAGAATGAGCTGCCTTCAACTGCTGCTTTCACGTATTCCCATTCTTTATCTTCTTCAAAATAGGAATCCTCAAAAGTATGCTGTACATAAAATAGCCAAATGCCTGCTGCTCCTGAAATCATGAAAATCGAGCCTTCTATTAAAAGAAACGACTGCCAGCCGACTGCCCAACAAAGCAACCCAATCAACGCAACGATAAGAACATTAGTTAAATACGTATTCATGCGTTCTTTCTTTCTCGCACCTTTACGGTTAAATCTATTTTTTAAAAGGAAAACATAAATCGGTCCTAAAACAAACATGACGACCGGATTACGATAAAAACGATATGCTAAACGAAGTTTAAGTGGTGCTGCTATATATTCATCCACGGTAAGTGTCCAAATATCTCCAGTTCCGCGCTTGTCTAAGTTCCCACTTGTCGCGTGATGTACGGAATGCTCATGTCCCCATTTATCAAAAGGAAATAGCGTTAAAACCCCCATAAATGTGCCAGTTATTCGATTGACACCGCGGTTCTTAAAAAAGGAATGATGGGTACAATCATGAAAAATGATGAAAATCCTTGTCAAAAAGCCTGCAGCTAACACGGCGGGTACTAATGCTAACCAATAAGAAACAGAAAGGCTTAAGTAAGCAAGGTACCATAAGATTATAAACGGAACAACCGTATTAATGATTTGCCAAACACTTTCCTTAGCCGTTGATTTTTCAAAGGGAGTAATTTGTTTCTTCAAATTCTTCGTATCCTGTAAGGTCATTTTATTCAATTTCCTTTCCATTACGTGTCGTTAATTCGAATTATAACGAAAGGATCCTGTCCATGTTAGTAGCAAGTATCATGTCCTGGGCATGATAAATGTCATGTTTATAAGTTGAAAATATTGAAAACGGTGTCAGGCACCATTTGGTAATTTGTGGATGTCATTGTGTTTCTTGATTTTTCTTTATTAAAACCGGGACATTTTAATAAAGTTTATTAATAGTCTTTATTTTGGAATAAGAGCCGATTTGTTCGGCTTTTCCTGTATAATGAATCCTATTCAGCTTTTGCATATGATGTTTCTTTCAGAGAAATCCTATAGATGAGTCGAATAATATAAAAAAATGAGGTTCCTACATGAGTGAAAGAAGTTTTGGAGAATACCCTTTAAGCAATGAAATAACAAGAGCGCTTGCGGTGTTAAAATACGAAGCACCTACAGAGGTTCAACGGGAAGTGATTCCTTCAGCATTGGAAAAGCACGATCTTATCGTAAAATCCCAAACTGGGAGCGGCAAGACAGCAGCCTTTGGGATCCCTATATGCGAGATGATCGAATGGGAAGAAAAAAAGCCACAGGCCTTAATTCTCACTCCTACTAGAGAACTCGCGGTTCAAGTTCGCGATGATATGACGAATATTGGCAGGTTTAAACGAATTAAAGCAATGGCCGTTTATGGGAAAGAACCTTTTTCGAAGCAAAAGGAAGAATTGAAGCAAAAAACCCATGTTGTCGTAGGGACACCAGGGCGTGTCATCGACCATATCGATAGAGGAACGCTAGATTTAAGCCAAATTCAGTATCTTATTATCGACGAAGCGGATGAAATGCTGAATATGGGTTTTATCGATGAAGTCGAAGCAATAATAAAAGTACTTCCATCCAACAGAGTCACAATGGTATTTTCCGCTACATT
>Ga0213823_1000707_pt1 | contig 24563 bp, 23 predicted proteins | sample MC6MC0907MG_FD_179887 | JGI IMG/M metagenome (GOLD analysis project Ga0213823, IMG submission 179887) | Enriched soil aggregate microbial communities from Iowa State University, Ames, United States - MC6-MC0907-MG | ecosystem: Environmental > Terrestrial > Soil > Unclassified | place: USA: Iowa...
GTGCGCGGCTGGTGCGGTGACATCGCCGCCCTCACCCGCTCGGTCGGCAAACGCGTGCCCAATGGCAATCTGTCGTGTGTCTGCGGGTTCAGCGCCAGCGCCTGGGACGCCCTGTTCGGCAGCCCGCGCCCGGCGTCGCTGCATCCGTTCCGTGAGTTCGGTGTCGAGGGCCGTCGTGCCGTCGCAACGCCGGGCGACATCCTGCTGCACATCCGTGCCGACCAGATGGACCTGTGTTTCGAACTGGCGACCCAGTTGTGCAGCGCGCTCAATGGCGCGATCACCGTGGTGGATGAGGTGCAGGGGTTCCGCTACTTCGACATGCGCAGCATCATCGGTTTCGTCGATGGCACCGAGAATCCGGTGGGACGCAAGGCAGACCACTTCACCCTGATCGGTAATGAAGACCCGGCGTTCGAATCCGGCAGTTATGTGCTGGTGCAGAAGTACCTGCACAAGATGGAGGCGTGGAATGCCTTGAGCGTCGAGGCTCAGGAGAAGGTGATCGGCCGCACCAAACTGGCCGACATCGAACTCGGTGAAGAGGTGAAACCGAGCAACTCCCACAGCGCCCTGACCACCATTACCAAGGACGGTCAGGAGCAGAAGATCCTGCGCGACAACATGCCGTTCGGCCGCCCGGGGGCTGGCGAATTCGGCACCTACTTCATCGGTTACGCGCGCTCGCCGGAACCGATCGAGCAGATGCTGGAGAACATGTTTGTCGGCAAACCCGTCGGCAACTACGACCGTTTGCTGGACTTCAGCACGGCAGTCACCGGGGGGCTGTTCTTTGTGCCGTCAGCCGACTTGCTCGAAGACCTCGCGGAGCGCGAGCCCGCGCAGGCGTGACACCGTAGCGCCACGCCCGCCCGTCACTCAGTGTGGCGCGCGCGGGATGGTTTTCAGCAGGTCTTCCGGACTGATGTGGCCAACCACGCTGCCCGGTTGCGGCATGTTGAGGATGTGGCCTTTCATCTTGCCGATGATGTGCATCTCGCACGGCTTGCAGTCGAACTTCAGGGTCAGCACTTCGTCGCCGTGAATCAGCTGCATCGGCGCGACTTTGGTGCGCACGCCGGTCACGCCTTTGGCCTGTTTCGGGCACAGGTTGAACGAGAAACGCAGGCAGTGCTTGGTGATCATCACCGGCACTTCACCGGCCTCTTCGTGCGCCTCGTAGGCCGCATCGATCAGCTTCACGCCGTGACGGTGATAGAAGTCGCGGGCCTTCTGGTTGTAGACGTTGGCCAGGAACGACAGGTGCGACTCCGGGTACACCGGCGGCGGCGTGGTTTCGGCCTTGCGGCTGCCACGCGGGTGTGCGGCGACGCGAGCAGCGGTCAGGGCTTCGATGACTTCACGGCGCAAGGCCTTGAGCTGCGAGTTCGGAATGAAAAACGCCTGCGGCGCATCGAGCTTGATGTCGATGGCGTGGTACTGGGTGGTGCCGAGCTGACCGAGCAGATCCTGCAATTGCTCCAGCGCCTGTTCCGGCTTGTTGGCGACACCGAACGGGCCGTTCAGAGTCACGCTGGCGCTGATGCCCTCTTCACTGGTCGCGGTCACTTCCAGCTGTTCTTCACGCAGACGTGCCACCCAGCTCAATGCCACCCGACGCTCGGCAGAGGTCTTCTGCAGCGCCTGTTGCCAGTTGTGGTCGAGGTTGCGGTTCAGCGGATGGTTCGGCCGCAGTTTGTACAGGCCTTCGGGCATTTCGTTCGGCTCGACGCGGTAGCGATAGCGCTTCTCGCCGTCTTCTTCGAACTCGCCCTTTGGCTCGGCGATGTTGGCGCGGAAACCCACGACTTCACGCTTGACCAGCACATTGAGGCCGTCGCCGTTGGACAGCGGCTCCTGCGTCACCACCTGCATGTCACGCTTGCCGACTTTCTCGACGGTGCCCACTGGCAGACCGGTGAAGGTCGGCGAGTCGAACGCGCCGATGTCGATCTTGCGATCGGTGACGAAGTAGTCGGTGCTGCCACGGTGGAAAGTCTTTTCCGGGTCCGGCAGGAAGAAGTGCGCGGTGCGGCCGCTGGAAGCGCGGGCCAGGTCCGGGCGGTCTTCGAGCACGTCGTCGAGACGCTGGCGGTAATAGGCGGTGATGTTCTTCACATAGCCCATGTCCTTGTAGCGACCTTCGATCTTGAACGAGCGCACCCCGGCTTCGACCAGCGCGCGGATGTTGGCGCTCTGGTTGTTGTCCTTCATCGACAGCAGGTGTTTTTCGTAGGCGATCACCCCACCCTTTTCGTCTTTCAGGGTGTACGGCAAACGGCAGGCCTGCGAGCAGTCGCCACGGTTGGCGCTGCGCCCGGTCTGCGCGTGGGAGATGTTGCACTGCCCGGAGAACGCCACGCACAGGGCGCCGTGGATGAAGAACTCGATGGCGGCATCGGTTTCGTCGGCGATGGCGCGAATTTCTTTGAGGTTCAGCTCGCGGGCCAGTACCAGTTGCGAGAACCCGGCCTGATCGAGGAACTTCGCCCGCTCCAGCGTGCGGATGTCGGTCTGGGTACTGGCATGCAGCTCGATCGGCGGAATGTCCAGTTCCATCACGCCCAGGTCCTGGACGATCAGCGCGTCGACGCCGGCGTCGTACAACTGGTGGATCAGCTTGCGCGCCGGCTCCAGTTCGTTGTCGTGCAGGATGGTGTTGATGGTGGTGAAAATGCGCGCGTGATAACGGCGGGCAAACTCCACCAGCTCGGCGATTTCGCTCACCTCGTTGCAGGCGTTATGGCGCGCGCCGAAGCTCGGGCCACCGATGTACACGGCGTCGGCGCCGTGCAGGATCGCCTCGCGGGCAATCGCCACGTCACGGGCGGGGCTGAGCAATTCCAGATGATGCTTGGGCAAGGACATAGTTTTTTTAGTCAGGCTGTCACGGTTAAGGCGCGCATTGTAGCCGCGAAACGCCCGAGCGGCACGCCTGTGCTGCCAAGTGGCAGATGACCTCGCTCCAATCCGACACGAGAGTCTCCCGTAGGAGTGAGCCTGCTCGCGATGATGGTGGCTGATTTACCGCTATCGCGAGCAGGCTCACTCCTACAGGGGGCGGTCAGGCCTTGGCGGCCATCGCGGTGACCTCCACGCGCATGCCTTCCACCGCCAGCGACGCCACGCCCACCGCCGCACGCACCGGCCATGGCTTGGCGAAGAAGCGCTTGTAGACTTCGTTGAACGCCGCACGATCGGCCATGTCGGTGAGGTAGATGGTCAGGTGCATCACGCGATCCATCGAACTGCCCGCCCGCTCCAGCGCCACTTTCAGCGCCTGCAGGGTGCATTCGCTTTGCAGGGTGATATCGCCCAGCTCCAGGCTGCCGTCGGCGCGGGTCGGGATCTGGGTCGAAACCAGAATGCCGTTGAAACCGACAACGTCGCTGGAAATGGAATCTGCATCCGGATCAGGGGTGAAGCTGAGGTCTTGATTAGCCATGAAAGTCTCTTGTCTGGAGAGATTGAGGGTCGCCGGCCATCAACGCACCGGGACTTTCGCGCGGGCAGTTTACATCAGTCCCCCGCTGCGGCTCAGGCAACTGTCAGCCCCAGCCACAAATCGCGCGCATAAAAAAACGCCAGCCCTTTCGGACTGGCGTTTTTTCTGAATATGGCAGGGGCGGCTGGATTCGAACCAACGCATGGCAGGATCAAAACCTGCTGCCTTACCGCTTGGCGACGCCCCTGTATCTCAAGCTCTGTAACAAGCTCTGCGAGAATGGGCCGCAATTTACCAACCTTTTTTTGATCTGGGAAGCCCTGAGTGCAAAAAAATTTGTTTTAAAACAGCCAGTTATTTCTGAACCAAGGCAAGCGCCACGATTCACTTCGACAGATTCAGCGCAATCGCCTCGCGAATCAGGGCTTTCAAGGCCTGCTCATCGACCGGGCCGCCCTCATGAAAATCAATCGCCCGGCGGGTGTTGCCCTCAAGGCTGGCGTTGAACAACCGCGCAGGATCGGCCAGCGCCGCGCCCTTGGCGAAGGTCATTTTGACTGCCGCCTTGTAGGTCTCCCCGGTACAAATGATCCCGCCCCGTGACCACACCGGAACACCGCGCCACTTCCACTCCTCCACCACCTCGGGATCGGCCTGATGAATGACCTTGCGAATCTCGCCGAGGATGACACCGCGCCAATCGTCCAGTTCGGCGATTCGAGCGTCGATGAGTGCCGAAGCGTCGGTGGGTGGTTTTTCAGGTCTCATGGCGAGCGTTCTCTTCGATGTGGTTTACAAGCCGATTTGCTTGAGCCCCTCACGCATCCCTTGATCCGCTTGCATGCACCATTGCTTGAGGCTCAGATCCGGCGGCAGGTTGCTTTTCAGGCTCTTGTATTGACCGTCGGCCAACACTTCGCCTTTGCGACCGAGACTTTCGTTCTTGTCGCCATCGGCCTTGTCGAACTCGCCCGGCATATTCGCAACGAACGCCACCATCTTGTTGGCATTTTCCGTGCTGTCCGCTTTCAGGTAGCCCTTGTCGACGCAATGCTTGATCAGGCCCGACATGTTGCGACCGGTGTCGTACATGCCTTTCAGGGTAGCGGGATCTGGCGCTTCTGCGCGGGCCAGGGTGGAGAAGCCGAAAGTGGCAGTGAGTGCGAGGATCACAGCGGTGTTTTTCATGTTTAGTCCTTTAACATCCAGAGAGTAAAGCTTTCCGCTACCAGGTCAATTTCACCGGTTTCGTGAGACCACAAGACCACCACCGGCTCTCCTGTCTGACCCTTCACCGCGTAGTTGAAGCAGTAATAATCCCCCGTGCCAAACTCAGCGAACGGCAGAAGTCCTGAAAAGTCAGTAGAGGTATCGGAAAAATTCTCCAGCCACTCCTGCCAGTCCTTTTTAAAGTGATGATCGATCGATTCCCAGGTCTTCCTTGGGTCACGAGCGTCCAGAACGGGGAAAATCGTTAACGATCCCAGTGACTTTCCGTTATTTGAAAGAAGCCAATCGGAAAAGGACTTTGGCAGTGTTCGGCCCAGTTTCTTTTCTTCTTCCTGAATAGCGTCTGTCGTTGTACCAATCACACGTGTCTTAGACCTTGTTTTTCGCCAGTGACGGACATGTACGCTGGTGTTGCCATGGGGATGCTCTCCTTGCTCGAAAATACACAACCGACAGGCACCATTGCCTGCCCGGGTACCTGCTCGGACATCAAGTTCCGTGCCAGCCATCATCTAGCCATTTCGGATCAATGGGTTGGCGGCAATACCTTCGCGTTCTGGCGTTTTAAACTTCGATAAACAGAAAAAAGTGCGCAAAAAGTTGCGCAGTACTGTGCAACTTCTTGCGCACTTGGCTGGAGGGCTTGATTTAGAGAGGCTTGAAGGGAATTCCCGGGTGAAACTGGCGAAGCAACTGCGCAACTTTTTGCGCAGTTGCAATGTTTAGATTTTCGGCGCTGACGACGCCAATTGCAGTGGACGGTAAGTTTCGACCAAGTGCTGGGAATCGCGTGGATGCCCCTTCGCGAGCAGGCTCACTCCTACAGGTTTGGTGCCCGCCACAACATTCGTGAACACTGCAAAATCCACTGTAGGAGTGAGCCTGCTCGCGATGGCGCCAGCCCAGTCAACAAAGAACCCGAAACGTCCACCACCTACCTCCCCGGCCATGATTGCTGAAGGGTTGCAACGCTGTTGCACGCCGCCAGCGTAAATAACACTCGCGCCCCCAACGGCAAATTGGCCTCTGCCCACAAACGTCCGCCATGGGCTTCGATGATGGTGCGGCAGATCGACAGTCCCATGCCCAGCCCGGTCGATTTGGTGGTGTAGAACGCGGTGAACACTTCCTCTGCACGCTCGCAGGCGAATCCCGGCCCGGAATCGCTGACCATGATCCGAACGTCATCTGCAACGGATTCGCTGCTGATCAGCAGTCTGCGCTCGCCCGCCTCCATCACCTCCATTGCTTCCAGGGCATTGATGATCAGGTTGAGCAGGACCTGCTGCAATTCGACCCGGTCGGCCAATACCGCAGGCAAATCGCTGGCCAATTGTGTGCTCACCACGGCCCCGCATCGCGCCGCCTCACCGCGCGTGAATCCGACCATTTCACCCACTACCGCGTTGAGGTTCAGCACCTGGCGTTGCGGTGGCGTCTTGCGGATCAGTGCGCGGATGCGTCCGAGCACCTCGGCCGCGCGGTTGCCATCGTTGATGATGCGCCTGAGGCCCTGCTCAACCTCGTCGATGTTTGCCGGTTGCGCACCGAGCCAGCGCAACGCGGCGTTGGCATTGGTCACGGTGGCGGCGATGGGCTGGTTGACTTCGTGGGCGATGGACGCAGTTAACTGGCCCATGGTTGCCACGCGATTGGCGTGGGACAGTTCCGCCTGGACCTGGCGATATCGGCGTTCGCTCTCACGCACTTGCTCTTCAGCCTGCTTACGTTCACTCAGGTCGAGGACGAACGCCACGCCCTGCTGCTGACTGGCTTCGAACGCGGCCAGACCGACGATCACCGGCAGGCGGCTGCCGTCCTTGCGGATGTATTCCTTTTCGAACGGCTGGGCGCGCCCGGTGCGGATCGCGGTCGCCAGCGCAACTTCACTTTCCTCGCGCAACAGCGGCGGGGTCATGTCTCGCCAATGCACCTTGCGCGAGAGCAAATCTTCGCGTTCGTAACCGACCATGCGCAGAAACGCGTCGTTGGCTTCAATAATCTCCCCTTCAATATTCCAGACGATGATGCCGATGATGTTGGCGTCGACCAGCCGCCGAATCTTCGCCTCACGCTCGGCAACGTTGCGATACAGCCGCGCATTGTCCAGCGAGATCGCCGCTTGTGAAGCCACCAGTCGCAGCACGGCAAAACGCGCCGGGCTGAACACGCCGCCAGACAGGTTGTTTTCCAGGTACAGCGCCCCGGCAATCCGCCCCTGATTCATCAATGGCAGGCACAGGATCGAACGCGCGCCGCGCTGATGAATGTACGGGTCAGCGGCAAAGGCCGGATCGGCGACGGCATCGTCCAGGCACAGGCTTTCGCCGGTGCGCAGGGTCCGGTAGAGCACTGATTCGGCCAACGCTGTCGTACTCACCGGCTCGTTGCACAACTGCGTGCGGTCGGCGCCCACACTGGTTCGCGCGGCAATATAGGGCGTCTCGTCTTCGATCAAAATCAGCAAACCGTGCTCGGCGCCAGCCTGTTCGATGGCGGTGCGCATGACCATTTCGATCAATCGATCCAGGACAATTTCACCTGAAACGGCTTGGGATACCTTGAGCACCGTGGCCAGATCCAGATGCTCGACCGGGGTGATGATGGTCGCGGTCGGATTGGGCGACGCCTCTTCATTGCGCAAATAGCGATGGTATCGTTCCAGTTGTCGCACCTTGCCCTCGGCGCCCCAACGCCGATAACCGTAGCGCGCGTCTTGCAGGTACAGACGGGCGATCTTGTCCAGACCACGGGCACTGTAAAAGCGCGCGGCGAGTTCGTTGGCCAAGGCTTCGACATGCACAAAACCGCTGTCCCGGGCCAGTTGAATCGCCTGCTCGTACAATGACTGCGCTTCGATCAACTGCCCTGCAACCCGAGCGATTTCAGCAGCGACCAGCGCCGTCTGACTGGCGAAAGTCTGCGCAGACTGTTGCGCCCAGACTTGCAGTTGATCGAGGTGTTCCTTCAGGCGTTGCCGTTGATCAGGGTCTGATTCGGCGGCAGCGGCCAGAGTCAACGCGGCGTAAAAGTGATATTCGGCCTCTTCAAAAAACGAGGAAATCACCCACAACAGCGCCTGTGCCTGCGCTGCGCAGACGGCCGCCGCCGGATAATCCCCGGCCAGATAGCACGCCTGCAGTTTGCGCACCCAATATTTGCCGCGAGCCAGTGCCAGATCCGGAGCAGCAAGGTTCGTCTCAAAACTTGCCTCATCAAAGTGCTCGTCGTTGAAACAGCCAAACTGCGGCGTCTGCCCGCGCAGCATGCGAATCAGCGCGCGTTGGCAACTGATGAAGCTCACCACCAGACCGAAGCGAATCTTCTGCGCATAAGCCAGCCCTGCCTCGGCCTGAACCTGCACTTGCGCCAGCGGCTCGCCAATAAACAACAGATCGGAAATCAGGCTATTACCGGCATAAGCCGCATAAGGCAAATCGCCGATGCGGTTGCCGGCGCTGAGTGCTCGGCGCAGCAATTCGCGGCACTCACGCACCGGTCGCATCCAGCGCACCACAAAAATCGAGAAGCACAGGTAGGTACGCGCTTCGTATCGCGTCAGTCCACGGCGGTCGACCAGATCGCAGCCCAAACGGCCAAAGCGGTAACCGGCGGCATAGTCGCCGAAGCGCGGGCCGGCGACTCGCATCACGTTGGCGTAGAGCATGCAGGAGGCATCGCAGTTGCCGTGTTGCAGGCTCAGACTGACGGCTTTGCAAATGGTCAGGCACGCGAGGTTGGCATCCGATTGCAACGCCGGTGCGAAGAGTTTGCTCAACGCATCCAGCGTGACCAGCGAGGCCGGATCTTCCATCAGTGGCAGGTCGATCAACTGCTCAATGCTGCGCTCACCCAGTTGCGTCCAGATCTGTTCGTACTCGAAACGCACTTGCTGATCGTCCGGATGCGCCGTCCAGTCAATGCCGACCTGACGCAAATACGCCAGGCACACATTCACGGCGCGATCGCTGCGATCGAGCAGCAAGTACACATCCATCTGCAAACAGGTGACCGCCGCCCGTTCCACGGTGGTTATGGCGCGCTCGGTCAGTGCGGCCAGACGCGCCTCGGCCAGCGCCAGTTGCCCGGTGAGGAACTCACACTCGGCGCGGTTCAGCGCCAGGGCAAACCCCAGTTCATGGCGACTGTCACCGTCCTGCTCGCCAAGCATCGCCGCCCCCGCGCCCAGGTAAGTCAGCGCTGACGTGTATGCGGTCGACGCCTTGGCGCGCTGGCCGGCGAGCAGGTTGAATTCGGCCAACTGTTCGCGTTCAGCGCGGGCGCTGATCAGGCTGGCGCCGCGATTGAGCTGGCCGACGATTTCGAAGATCGCCTCTTCGCGCCCTTCGCGTTGCGTCTGCAGAGCGAGCAAGCGGCCGATGCGCAGATGCCGTTGCGCGCGTTCAGCGTCGGCGATCAGCGAATACGCGGCTTCGTGAATGCGGTCGTGAGCGAATGCACAGGTGCCTTCGTGAAACTCGACCAGCTCCTGACGCACCGCCGGCCACAGCACCGCACGCACGCGCACCGTCGACAGGTCTAGCACAGTGGCCAGCGTGTCGATCCGCGCCACGTTGCCTAGGCAGGCCAATTGTTGCAGCGCCTGGCGAGTGTCCAGCGGCAGGCGCGCCAGTTTGCCGAGCATCAGATCGACCACGTTATCGGTGTAGCCCTTGGCGTTGATCAGTGCCAGATCCCAGCGCCAGCGGCTGAACTGATGGTCGTACACCAGCAACTGCTCCTCGAACAGGGCGTGCAGAAACTGGATGACGAAAAAGGGATTGCCATAGGTCTTGTCCAGCACCAGCCGCGCCAATGCAACGATGCTTGCGGGAGGACAGCGCAGGGACTCGGCAATCAGTTGCTCGATGTGCACGCCGGCGAGCGCCGCCAGGCGGATCTCATCAATGTGCACGCCGGCAGTGCGCATGGCCTGGAGCTTGCCGTTGAGCGGGTGATCGGCATCGACCTCGTTATCGCGGTAAGCCCCCACCAGCAACAAGTGCCCCAGGTCCGAGCGAGTCAGCAGGTCTTCCAGCAGATCGAGTGTTGCCGCATCCAGCCATTGCAGGTCATCAAGGAACAACGCCAGCGGGTGCTCGGGCCGGGCGAACACGCCGATGAAACGTTGCAACACCGCCATGAAACGCTGCTGCGCTTGCTGCGGCTCAAGTTCCGGCACCGGCGGTGGTTCGCCAATGATCAGTTTGAGTTCCGGGATCAGCTCGGTCATCAACCGCGCGTTCGGCGACAGTGCCTGCAACAGCGCCGCGCGCCAGTCAGCCAGCACTTCACGCCGCTTGCCCAGCAGCGTGCGCACCAATCCCTGAAAAGCCTGGACCAGCGTCGCATAGGGGATATCGCGCTGGTATTGATCGAACTTGCCGGCAGCGAACAGCCCCCGCGATGGCACCAATACCTTGTGCAGTTCACTGACCACCGAGGACTTGCCGATGCCGGAATAACCCGACACCAGCACCAGCCTCGGCGAAGAAGTCTTTACCACCTGGGCAAAGGCGTCGATCAGCGTTTGCACTTCGCGCTCACGCCCGTAGAGCTTCTCCGGGATCAACAAGCGGTCGATCGCACCTTGCTCGTTGAGCGTGAACACTTGGATCTGCCGCGTCCGCCGCCACTCGTCCAGACAACGGCGCAGATCATGTTCGACGCCGGCGGCCGTTTGATAGCGTGCTTCGGCCGTCTTGGCGAGTAGCTTCATGACCACACGCGACAACATCACCGGTACCGTGGCCACCCGTTCACAGGCCGGCATCGGCAGCCGCGCAATGTGGCAATGCACCCACTCCATCGGGTCATTGGCGCTGAACGGCAACGAGCCGGTGAGCATCTGATACAACGTTACGCCGAAGGCATACAAATCGCTGCGTGAGTCGATCGAGCGATTCATTCGCCCGGTCTGTTCGGGCGCCATGTAGGCCAGTGTGCCGGCGATGGTTTCCGGCGGCGCAGGCGCCTGACGTTCGCGCGGCAGACGCGAGGCCAGACCGAAGCCAGTCAGACGAGCCTGACCGTCGTGGCAGTTGACCAGAATATGCTGCGGCTTGAGATCCTTGTGAACCAGCCCGCACTGATGCACATGGCCGAGCGCGACGGCGATGTTGATCGCGTGCAACAGGCAGGTTTCCGTGTCCAGCGGTGCGACCAGCAAGCGTGACAGTGGCTCGCCGCCGGGGTCGTCGAACAGCAGGCTCGTTGTTCCGTCGGCACGCTCCAGGGTTTGCGGCGGCAACGCCCATTGATCGCCGAGATAATCCCTGAGGCTGTATTCGTGTGCCAGTCGGTCGAGGGTGGCAGGTAACGGCTGATCAAGGGTCGGGCGCATCACCAGCACACTGGGACTGCCCTCGTCCTTACCGCGCTCGCGGGAAAACACCCGCTCGCCGTCGTTCCACAAAATCTGCTGTTTGCTGGCCATCCGAGTCGACACCGTCAAAGGGTTTTTGCCACGCGGTGAATCTCCCCCGCGGATTCAGCTCAACTGGAGCGCCGCGCCGGTTCGATGCCCAACGCCTCGGCGATACGCACCAGATCGGCCACCGAACGTGCAGCGAGTTTCCTCATGACCTGGCCGCGATGGACTTTAACCGTCACTTCGCTGAGGTTGAGTTGAGCGGCAATCTGCTTGTTCATCAGCCCGCTGATGACGAAACCGAGCACCTCGCGCTCACGCACCGTCAGTGTCTCGTAGGCCAGGCGCAGGGCTGCGCCGGATTGTTCGGCGATCAATCGCGCACTGTCACGGGCCAATGCGCTGGCCACGGCGTCGAGCATGTCCTGATCACGAAAAGGCTTGGCCAGAAAATCCACCGCCCCGGCCTTCATCGCCTTGACTGTCATGGCAATGTCGCCGTGGCCGGTCATAAACACCACGGGAATGTGCAGACCGTTTTTCTCCATCTGTTCCTGAACGATCAAGCCGCTTTCGCCGCGCAAACGCACATCGAGCACCAGGCAACCGGGCGCGTCACGTCTGGCCGACGTGAGGAAGTCCCGGGAGGTTTCGAACGTCTGCACCTGCAGCCCGATCGAGCGCAGCAAACCGTCGAGGGCCTGACGCATGGACGCGTCGTCGTCGACCACATAAACCACCGGCTCCCCCAACGCGGGCGGTGTTGCGCTGGGGCTGGAATGCGACCACAGGGTCATCGTGAGTCCTCGGCGAGATCGCAACGCGTGCGATGTGCAGGTGAATAAATCTAGTCCATGATGGCGAACGCAGCCAGAGGCCAGCCAAACGGTCGCGCCACAGGCTAGCAGTCGGGACGCATTGCCGACAGGCCAGAAACCCCTGAAAATCGGCCACACCGCCGCCCCTCTGCCACCGTTTGAACAGGCCCGATTTCCATGTCCAGCGTTTCTCTGCACCCCCTCACCTGGCCCAGGCCTGAGCCGCGCGACGTGGTGTTTATTGCCTATCCGCGAATGAGTCTGCTCGACCTCAGTGGCGCGCAAACCGTGTTCTGGGCGGCGAGCAGAGCCTTGGCCGAACGCGGCCAACACGGTTACCAACTGCACACCGCGAGCCTTGAGGGCGGCCTGATCAACACCATCGAAGGTCTGGCCGTGGACACCCGGGCGCTGCGCCAGCTCGACATGGCCACGCTGGACACTCTGGTCGTGCCCGGCGCGCCCGATATTTGCCAGACCCTCGACGATCACGCCGGACTCACCGCGTGGCTACGGCATGAAAGCCAGGCCGCGCGACGTGTGGTCTCGGTGTGCAGCGGCGCCTTCCTGCTGGCTCAGGCCGGTTTGCTCGACGGTCGCCGCGCCGCCACGCATTGGGCCATGTGCGACACGTTGCGTGAGCGCTTTGCGGCGGTCGAGGTGGATGCCGATGCGATCTTCATTCAACAGGGCGCGGTCTGGACATCGGCCGGGGTCACGGCAGGAATCGATCTGGCCCTGGCGCTGGTCGAGGCTGATTGCGGCCGTGAGGTGGCGTTGCAGGTCGCCCGTGAATTGGTGGTGTACCTCAAGCGTCCCGGTGGTCAGGCGCAATACAGCACCCTGTTGCAATCGCAGATGCAGGGCAGCCCGCAGTTCGATTCGCTGCACCTGTGGCTGATGGAGCACTCAAGCGATCCGAAGTTGACGGTGGAACGCCTCGCCGAACAGGCCAAAATGAGCCTGCGCAATTTCACCCGGGTCTACAAACAGAGCACCGGTCACACGCCCTCCAGGGCCATCGAGCTGTTTCGCCTCGAAGCGGCCAGGCGTTTGCTGGAGTCCTCGGCGCACAACATCGACCAGGTCGCGCGTCTCAGTGGCTTCGGCGACGAAGAGCGTTTGCGCGCCTGCTTCCAGCGTCATCTGTCGATTTCACCGCGTGACTACCGCAGCCGCTTCAGCCGCGAAGGCTGACGCCGTCAGCACTGACTGGCAAAGGGGCTGGCCGCGCTATACCTAGGTATAGTTTTGCGCCGCTGCCGACGGCGTATGGTGCAAGAACGACAGGAGTCGCCATGCGTGCCCATCCGGCCAGGGAGCCCTATGCAGCATAAAGTTGTCATTGCCGTGGTTGACGACGACGAGGCCATTCGCCGTGCGCTGGAAAGCCTGTTGCGCGCCAGTGATTATCAAGTGCTTGGCTATTCGGGAGGTCAGGCTTTCCTTGAGTCGGAAGGTCCGGCGCAGACGCACTGTCTGATTTCCGATATCCAGATGCCCGGCATGAGCGGCCCGCAACTGCATGCCGCATTACACGCGCAAGGCTGGCGCATACCGGTGATTTTCGTCACCGCCCGTCCCGATGAAATGAAGAATCTTCCCCCCGGCGTCATCGCCTGCCTGGCGAAACCCTTCCGCGCCGAAGACCTGCTCAGGCACATCGACATTGCCCTGAATCAGACACCTCCCCTGTAGGAGCTGCCGAAGGCTGCGATCTTTTGACTTTTATCTTTAAAAACAAGATCAAAAGATCGCAGCCCTTGGCTGCTCCTACAGTTTGGCGTACCTGCCCGATACCTTCGTATACCCCCCTTCGACCCATGCGTAACCCGCACACACCGATGGACAACTGCGCCCGCAGGCCTCCCGCCATAGCATTGCTTTCGACAGCGGGCGATTTAGCGCCATGCAGTACGGCAAGCAGTTTGCGGCGGCCGGTGATCGTCACGCCAGAGTCGCAATCACGACTCGGTTTATCCATCCATCTGCGTCAGGGAGCACATTATGAAACAGCAATTATTGGTGATCGGTGCAGGGTTCGGCGGGCTGTGGAGCACGTTGAGCGCCGCGCGCTTGCTGGATATGCATGACCGCCACGATGTGCAGATCACACTGCTCGCCCCGCAAGCCGAACTGCGCATTCGTCCGCGCTTCTACGAGCCCGATGTTCAGAGCATGTACGCGCCGCTGGATGCGCTGCTCGATGCCGTGGGCGTGCGCTTCGTCAAAGGCACTGCCGAAAGCGTCGACAGCCAGGCGCGGCGTGTCGGTTATCGCGATGAGGCCGGCCGCCCCGGTGAACTGACCTACGATCGCCTGGTGCTGGCCAGCGGCAGCCAACTGGCCCGTCCGCCGGTACCCGGCCTGAAAGAGCATGCGTTCGACGTCGACCAGATCGAATCGGCGGCGCGCCTCGAGCGCCACCTCCACTCGCTGGCCAAGCAACCCGTCAGCGACGCGCGCAACACCGTGGTGATCGCCGGTGGTGGCTTCACCGGTATCGAAACCGCGACCGAAATGCCCAGCCGTCTGCGCGCCATTCTTGGTGCGGAGCAAGACGTTCGGGTGATCATCGTTGATCGCAGCAAAGACATCGCCGCGACCATGGGTGACGGCATTCGTCCGTCGATCATCGAGGCGTCAATAGACCTGGGCATCGAATGGATCGTCGACGCGACCGTCGCCGCCGTGGATGCCAACGGCGTCACGCTCGCTGACGGTCGCCACATCGAAAGCAACACGGTGATCTGGACCGTGGGTTTCCGCGCCAGCCCGCTGACCGAACAGCTCGCCGCCGAGCGCGATGGCCAGGGGCGTCTGCACGTCGATGGCAACCTCAAAGTACAGGGCCTCGATCACGTATTCGCGGCCGGCGATGTCGCCCGCGCCGCCACCGACGACGTCGGCAATTTCTCGGTCATGTCCTGCCAGCACGCCATCAGCCTCGGTCGGCATGCCGGCAACAACGCCGTCGCCGATCTGCTCGGTGTGGCGCCAACCACTTACCGTCAGCCCAAGTACGTGACCTGCCTGGACCTCGGTGCCTGGGGCGCGGTGTACACCGAAGGCTGGGATCGCCAACTGAAGCTGGTGCGAGCCGAAGCCAAGGAGCTGAAGACGCAAATCAACAGCGTGTGGATTTACCCGCCAGCCGCTGACCGGCGCACCGCCCTCGCCGCTGCCGACCCGATGATCCCGGTGGCCTGATCGCCCCCCGGATTACCTTGCCTGATAAAAAGGAGAACACCATGACCTTGCCTCTGGATTCCTTCACCGCCAACAACGCAACCCTGCAAACCCCGACCGAAGAACTGGTGCCGTCGCGCTATGCACTGCGCCTCGGTGACATCGACGTCATGGTCATCAGCGACGGCGTGCTGCCGCTGCCGACCCAGACCATGTCGACCAACGCCGATCCCGCCGACCGCGCTGCGTGGTTCAAAGAGATGTACCTGGGCCCCGACGCGTTCGACTGGGCACTCAACGTACTGGTGGTGCGCAGCGGCGAGCAGGTCATCCTTGTCGACGCTGGCCTCGGCGGCCAGTTCCCCGGCTTCCCGCGTGCCGGGCAGTTTCCCAAACGCCTCGCGGCGGCCGGGATCGACCTCGCGGATGTCACCGATATCGTGATCACCCACATGCACATGGACCACATCGGCGGCCTGCTCGTCGATGCGGTGAAAACCCGTCTGCGCGACGATGTGCGTATCCACGTCACCGCCACCGAAGTCGACTTCTGGACTTCGCCGGACTTCACCTATACCGACATGCCCGCGCCGGTCCCGGACGTCTTGCGCTCCACCGCCAACGCGTTCATCGACCAGTACCAGAGCAAGCTGCGTATCTTCGAAGACCAATACCAAGTGGCGCCGGGCGTGGTCGCCAGACTCACTGGCGGCCACACCCCGGGTCATTGCGTGGTCTACGTGACGTCCGGCGCCGAACGCCTTACCTTTGCCGGCGACGCCCTGTTCCCGGTAGCCTTCGACCACCCGGACTGGCACAACGGCTTCGAGCACGACCCCGAAGAAGCGGTGCGCGTGCGCGTACGGCTGCTGCAGGAAGCCGCCGCCAGCGGCGAACTGTTTGTCGCCACGCACCTGCCCTTCCCTTCGGTTGGGCGTGTCTCCGTCAACGGCGAAGCATTCCGCTGGATTCCGGCAATCTGGGATTATTGATCGCGATGGCGCAAAGCATCTTCGCCCGGCCTTTGCCGAGCGAAGATGCAATCCCCTCACTCCAGCCCAAGCCCCGCACGCCCCAGCGAATTCAGACGCTCCACCGGAAAACGCTCCTCCCAAGACCGCTCATAATCCTCACGCGGAAAATCATCCGGCGAAGCACCCTGCTCGAACGCCCTGAAAACATCCCGCGCATACCGCAGATTCTTCGGACACATCGGCGCTGCCGGCACGTACATCACGTTGCCCCAGCCTTGCTGGTTCTCCACTGGCGCAACGCTATGGATCACATCGCAATGCCACCACACCGAATCACCCGCCTGCACGTCCGGTATCGGACTCAACCCCTCGATCAGCAGCGGATGCCATTGCCGCGATACCGGCAGCACCTTGCCCGGCGCCACACCACACAACTCGTCTTCGGGCACGTCATCGAGTAGCGGCCGCAGCAGCAGGTAGGCCATCGCCTTGGGGATCGGCAAGGTGTGCAGCACGCCCTGATCGGCCTGCATATCCGACAGCGCAGTCCAGCCCTGAAATGTGCGAAACGCCGAACACTTGACCGTGTCCTTGTAGGCGTATTCATCCACCTCGGTACGAAACGCCGCGTCCCACGGGTCGTAAGCTGCGAAGTCGTTGCTGTAGATCTTGTCGAAGACCTTCAGATACGCCGGATGCAGCCAGCGCTCCAACGCCCCGGAATCGGTGTGCGGCCCAAGGCCTTTTGAGTGTGTGCCCGGCGGACGCCGGCGCACCCGGTCCGGATACAGCGCATTAATATCCGGGTTGAACCAGTCCTGGCCGTGCGAATGAGTCTTCCACAATCGATTGAGAAACGCCTGCGCCGTGCCCATCCGCTCATGCTGGCGCAACTGCATCTGCGACGCCGACCAGTAGATCGGAAAAATCTCCGGCCGCGACGCCTCAAGATTGCCGAAAAACTGGTCGACCGGCCCACGGTAAACCGCATCGAACCGGTTCCTGTCGAGGTAATCCAGCAAGCCTTGGTCCCACTGCAGCACCTGCTCGCGGGGGAAGTGATTGCGGATCACCACGCAACCGCGACGTTTGATCAACGCCAACTGTTCGGCAGTCACTTTACCGGCAGCAATGTCGGCAAACTCCAGCACCGGCCAGCCCGACCCGGTCTGTGCTTCCTGCGCTTTGATCGACGCAATCTCGCCGGCAATAAACTCACTGACCTCGGCGAACAGCCCCTGCACATCGCCGATCTGCGCGCGCAAGATGCGTTTCATTTTGACGATGCTGTCGCGGTAGTTCTCCGGAAGCGTTGCGCTCTCGAATGCCTGGTATTTGCTCATCGGGGGACCTGCAGACCTTATTGTTGGTGCAGGTATGGGACCACTTCCGAGGGTGGCGGCGGCAGCCTGATTTGCCGCGTCGAGTAATACGATTATGGCGTTTTAGCAGCGCGCCGCTTACAGAAAGTGATGACCGTGCTGACGACGAAACTCCGAAGGCGTCAGCCCCTTCAACGCCTTGAACTGCCGATTGAACAGCGCCAGCGACGAATACCCCACTGCCTCGGCGATCAGCGAAACGGTCGAATTTCCCTGCATCAACAGCGCACAGGCGTGCCCGACTCTCAGGCGCACGATGTAGTCCAGCGCCGTACAGCGCGTATGACGGCGGAACATCCGATGGAACGCCGACACACTCACGCACGCCATCTCGGCCAACGCCGCAATGCTGATCGCCTTGGTGTAGTGACCATGCACGTAATCCAGAACCCGATGGATGCGCGGGTCTTCAACAATCTGACTGCCAACCTGCAAGTCCGGCGCCGACAGGATTCGCCTGGCATCGACGTCCCGCGTCAGTTTGCTCAACACCGTCAGCAATGCGATCAAACGCTCGGACGGCTCTTGCTCGACCATCGCCTCGATCAGCGGGCGAATCTCCCGCGACGCTGCCGCACTGAAACTCAACGCCTGCCGCGCCGCCGCGAGCAATTGCCGTAGCGAACCCAACTCCGGAAACAGCGCCACCAGCGACTCCGCCCACGCCGCGGAAAACCAGATCACCAACGCCACATGCGGTTGCCCGGCATCGACCCGCTCCGCCGACGACCAGCTGTGCGGCACATTTGGCCCCACCAGAATCAGATCGCCGTCATCGTATGGCTCCACATCATTGCCGATGTAGCGATGGCCACGACTGTTCAAGGTCAGCGTCAGCTCGTACTCGGGATGGTGATGCCATTCAAACGGAATCGCGTCTGGCAAACGGCGGTTCAGCAGCGTCCACGAGGCAGTGGCTTCGGTGGGGATCTTTTCGAAACTGGGTTTCATGGTGACCGATTCTGCTCTGTGGTGTGGGTGGCACGCCACGATCGTATCACTCTGTTTACAACGGCAACGGTCGATCCTGCACCACGCGCTTCATCACCAGCGTCGAGGTCAGCCGCTGCACATTCGGCAAGGTCGACAGGCACTCGTCATACAGGCGCTGAAACGCTGGCAAATCCTGGGTGATGACGTGCAGCAAATAGTCCGGTTCGCCGAACAACCGTTGCGCATCCACCACTTGCGGAATCTCCACCAGCGCCGCCTCGAACGCCTCCACCGCTTGCCGGTCGCCCTCGCGCAACGTGGCGAACACCATCGCCGAGAAGTTCAGGCCCAGCGCGGCGGGGTCGAGTTTTGCCCGGTAGCCGAGCAGCACCCCGGACTCTTCCAGCGCCCGCACGCGGCGATGACACGGTGAAAGGCTCAGGCCTACGCGATCGGCCAGTTCGGTGACCGACAGCCGACCATCCTTTTGCAGCTCAGCAAGAATCTTCCGATCAATTCTGTCCACGCGATAAAACCTTCTAATCTGATGCGCCATGTTGACTATCTTTGGAAAATTATTCTAGCCGAGTTTGCTTATTCTCCCTCAACCAAAAACTGCCGAGCCGCTGTAACCGGCGCGGCACTTGATTGATGGAAAACCAACATGAGCAAAGCAACGCCACGTCAACGGCCATGGGTGACGCCATGACCTTCAGCGTATTCGCAGCCTTCTGGGCGGTATCGATTCTGTTTGTGATCACCCCCGGCGCCGACTGGGCCTACGCGATTTCCGCAGGTTTGAAGCACCGCGTCGTACTCCCCGCCGTGGGCGGTCTGCTGTCCGGGCACTTGCTCGCGACGCTGATCGTCGCGGCCGGGGTTGGCACGCTGATCGCCGGGCATCCGCTGGCCCTGACGGCGCTGACCGTAGCCGGCGCCGGTTACCTGCTGTGGCTGGGCGCCAACCTGTTGGCCCGCCCTTCCACTCCACACGCCGCAGCGAGCCAGACCAGCGACTCATGGGCGCGCTGGGCCTTGAAGGGCCTTTGCGTGAGCGGGCTCAACCCGAAAGTGTTCCTGCTGTTTCTCGCCCTGCTGCCGCAATTCACCGACGCCGCCGCGCTGTGGCCCGTGCCGCTGCAAATGGTCGCGCTCGGCCTGGTGCATACCGCCAGTTGCGCGGTGGTCTACCTGCTGGTCGGATTTGGCTCACAAGTGGTACTGCGCGCCCGGCCTGCGGCGGCGCGCAGGGTCAGTCGAGTTTCAGGACTGATCATGATTGTGATCGCCCTGGGACTGCTGATCGGACAGCTGCGCGCCTGATTCTTCCTCCTGACGAGATCTGCCAATGACCATCTCACCTTACGACACCACCGACTACGCCAAACCGGCAACACGCCTGCGCATCCCGCAGCTCAAACAGATGAAAGTCGAGGGGCGCAAATGGGCGATGTTGACGGCGTACGACATGTACAGCGCGGCAATTTTCGAGGACGCCGGCATTCCAGTCCTGCTGGTCGGCGACTCAGCGTCCAACAACGTGTTTGGCAACGACTCGACCCTGGCCGTGACCGTTGACGAACTGCTCCCGCTGGTGCGCGCCGTCACCCGCGCGACCCGGCGGGCCTTGGTCATCGCCGACCTGCCCTTCGGTTCGTACCAGGTTTCCCCCGAACAATGCCTGCAAACCGCCGTGCGCTTTATGAAGGAGGCCAGCGCCCATGCGGTGAAGATCGAGGGCGGTGTCGAATTGCTGCCACATATCGCCAAGCTCAGCGTCTCGGGCATTCCGGTCATGGCCCACATCGGTTTCACCCCGCAGATGGAACATCAATTGGGCGGCTATCGTGTACAGGGCCGAGGCGAAGACGGGCAACGCCTGATCGACAGCGCCAAAGCGCTAGAAGCCGCCGGCGCGTTCGCCCTGCTGATTGAAATGGTGCCCGGCGACGTGGGTGCAGCGATCACTCAAGCGGTGGCGATCCCCACTGTGGGCATCGGCGCCGGCAACCAGTGCGACGCGCAAGTGCTGGTCTGGCAAGACATGGCCGGCCTGCGCCAGGGACGTCTGCCGCGTTTCGTCAAACAGTACGCCGACCTGCGCAGCGTCCTGCAAACGGCCGCCAGAGACTTCGCCGAAGACGTACAGACCGGCACCTTCCCCGGCCCCGAACACACCTTTTAACCAACGCTCAAAAGCAGGAGGCCCCCATGCAAACCCCGAGACAACGCGCCGCCCAAGGCCTCAAGGTGGGCGACCGCATCAGCGTCGTCCGCCGTTTCACACCCGACGACATCCAGCACTTCGCGCAACTGTCCCGCGACTACAATCCCGTGCACTGCGACGCACACTACGCGCAACTGCGAACATTCAAAGCGCCAATCGCCCACGGCCTGCTGACGGCCAGCCTGATGACCGAAATCGGCGGTCAGATCGGCTGGCTCGCCACCGGCATGAACCTCCAGTTCAAGCGCCCCGTCTATCCCGGCGAAACCATCACCTGCCACTGGCTCATCACCAGCATCGACGAGCGAGGCCACGCAACAGCCGAAGTCAGCGTCGTCAACGAACAACACATCACCGTGCTCGAAGCCACCACCACCGGCGTCCTGCCCGGCGCACCCGAGCGCGAATACATGAAACACATGCTGGCCGAGGGCGACCCTACCAATGGCGCGTGATGACGTGTTTAAACAGCGTTGTTTATATGACACCCGGTGTTACGTCCCCAAGGCTACAACGCCTTGCGCCATTGCCTACGACTACGCCAGAATCCGCCGGCTTGTGCGCCCAGGGTGCGGGTTCTATCGTGGGTCGGTCGCTGAAAAGCAGCGATCGGGTTTGGTAGCCCGGCACTTCCAGGTCGCATAGCTCCCCTTTTGCAGAGGTCGATTTTTCGTCCCTGTTTTATGGTGGTCATGCGTAGGGCGTCTTCGGGCGCGCCGGGCTCCTGGGCCGGTCTACCAACCTGTGCATGGCCGCCACCCTTCGTTTGGTAGCGAAGCGTGATGGCTCCTTAATCGTTTTCCCAGGAGTTTTCATCATGTTCAAAGTCACACCGAACCCGCCCGAAACCGAAACGGTCTCCCCCTACGAATCCCCCGATTCCCGAAAACTCAGCGAAGCCGCCGAACGCGCCCTCGACCACTACCTCAACCCCGCCAGCCAGATCATGGCCACGCCCTACACACCCAACGCCATGTTCCTCGCCAATCCCAAAATCGCCACCGAGGAATTGCTGGCGAACGCCAGTGAATCACTGGGTTCGGCGACGGTGATGTTGGGGGACGTGGCTGCGCTGGTTGAGGGGCCGATTCGCAAGACGCTGCTGGGCATTGCGCAGGTGGTGATGCTGGGGGAACTGGCGGTGAATCAGGCGTTGGATAATGTTGTGCCGACGGCATAGCGAACGCTCTCTCTATGGCGGCGTTAAATAGGCCGTCACGGAGGGACCAACCAGAAACAGGAGCGCATTAGGCATCTGCTTTCAGGACGAACCGATAGGCGATTTCTCAGATTCCCAACACCTCGCTCCGAAAGCTCAAGGTCGCCCTGCTATGGTTTGCAGCCTGCCTCTATGCCAAACTTCGACTGCCGTTACCTCTACAAGGATGTTCAAGATGTCGGGCAAACCTGCCGCTCGTATTACCGATCCCACGTCCTGCCCACTACCAGGGCATGGAGTCAATCCAATAGCCTCTGGGTCTCCAGACGTTTTCTTCGATGGCTTGGCTGCCGCACGACAGACTGACAAAAGCGCGTGTGGAAGCGCAATTGTCGGAGACGTCGCCTCCACGGTTCTCATCAATGGCTTGCCCGCAGCAACCTTGGGTAGCACGGGGGCCCATGGCAACAATGTCATCAGTGGCTCCGGTACCGTAATCATTGGCAACTCACATACTCCCGCGCCGTTTACGCCTCCACTTCCGTTAGTCCTGCCTAATACCTTTGGTCAATCATTCAGCGTGCTCAATAGCGAGACCGGTGAGCCATTGGCACTCAGGGATTTTGTTGCAACCATCGACGGGGTAAAAGTCACGGGCGTCACGGACGCAAATGGAGTTGCTCACGTGAAGGCGCCATCGAAAGACTCAAAAATCTCTCTGCACGTTATATTTAATGCTCCGGCAAGAACACTCGACGAACTGTCGGAGGGGCAATAATGGCTGACAATTTCTCAACGAAAGCGACCGCTCAAAAAATCAAGCCCGGCGAGTTCATGTGCCCCATCCCGGTAAAAGTCGATGATCGTGCGGCGACACGCGAAGCGATCATTCAAAGCGTCCGAAAGGCAGGTGGCGTCTTTACCGAACGCTCTAGTTGGGGAGCGGCCAAGGCCAAACCTGACATGGAAAAGGATTGGGACTATTCAATGATTGCTCTGCACCATGCCGGGCGCTCATACGAATGCACTCCAGGCGGAAGCAAGCAGATGAAAGGCGTTCAATCCCATCACATGGGCAACGGCTTCGATGATATCGGCTACCACTATGGAATCGCATGCGACGGAACGGTTCTCGAAGGCCGTGACATCAGGTTTCTAGGGTCGAACGTTCACCTGTTCAACACAGGCGTGATCGGAATAGTGCTTCTGGAAAACCTGACTACTGCAGAGGAAGGCGGAGACATCGTTGCGAAAGGCAGGGAAACCCTGGAGTACTTCGGGGTTAGCACAACAAATGTCATACCTGCGGCACAGATTGACTCGTTACTGCGATTGATCAAAGTGCTTAAAGGCGTTTTTCTGATCAAGAATTTTGGCGGCCACCGGGAGTACCCCGGCCAAGTGAGTGAAGGGAAAATCTGTCCCGGCAACATTGGCATGGAGCTTGTCAGAAACATCCGCACCAAGACCGGACTTCTACCACCACCGAAGCCAGGCGCGGAATGAAATATTTTATATTTGCTGGTTTGGTCTCGCTTTTGATCATACTGAATGTAGGTTTCTACAACGAAGTATCTGATGGTGAGGTTAATCGAGTTTTTTTCATCAAGAAGGAGCCAACGTTGCGTGTGAAATTTACAAACATCCATGCAAACGATGGAAATTACCGTCGAGTAGAAAAACTCACGAGCGAGCAGAGGCAAGACATCATTGACTATTGCAAATACAGATTAGGCATTGACACAAAAGCCGCAACACAAGCTGAAATTGAAATGTGCGCAAAGAGATAAAAACGGCAAGCCGAATAGCTGGACGTTCATTCAACCTGTTCAGGAAACAAAATCAGCGCTCGATCTGATTTTTGATTCCATCAATGGTATTTTCGGTCAATGAATCTCTATCGCGGCTTCGTCTACCTGACATTACTTCTCTGCGCTGGCTGTGTAAAAACAGCCAACATCCCTCCCGCAGATCTCGCTTTGTTGTCTTTCGAATTAGGGCCGAATAATCTTTTCACTTTGAAATTTACTTCAACAGTGGATTTGGCTAGCGCATTCAATGAATTCGAAAACTCTAATCAGCTCACGCCAACGCTGACCTGTTCGTTAGACGGCGATATGGATTTTTCGTCCGAGCATTCAATCAATATAAAGGCTGAAGGCCTGGTGATTGCGAGCGGCCAAATCAGCCCAAATCACACCTTCACTTCGGAACTTGTTTTTTACAATACAAGACCCGATAAGACGCAACGCGATCTGAATGATTACGAAGCCGTCCGACCGTTACTAGCCAATAAAGCTTTCATACCCTGCAAGGTACGCATCACCGCGTATGGATATAAAACCTATTACACAAAGTCATTGATCATTCCAACCATGAAAATGACAGAACAGATTTTTAAAAACCCTTAGATAAAACCTGAGCAAGAACAACTTGAAGTATCTGCCCGCTGCTGCTGGATATACCTGGGGGTTATTGGCCGTCTCCAGTGACTCAATCTTCCGTCACAAACCTGTCACCCCCAAGCTGCTAACCTCCCCAGCGCCTCCTCCCCACTTACCCAAGAGCCCCAACAAAAGGTGCCCCAAGGTGTACTCCGTCGCCCCGCCCCGCCAAAAAATCATCCTCCGCTCCGAAAACCTCCACTCCGAAGACTTCGGCGCCCTCTTCTCCCGGCTCTTCGGCAATCGCTACGCCGACACCCCGCCGATCCCCTCCAACATCATCATCGGCGGCGTCTACGGGCGGCACGACGGGGTCAGTTTCCGGCGTATGCATTACCACGGTGATTTCACCGTCACCTTCCCCGACCCGCAGGACGAGATCACTTTTGTGA
>Ga0213823_1000711_pt1 | contig 24516 bp, 23 predicted proteins | sample MC6MC0907MG_FD_179887 | JGI IMG/M metagenome (GOLD analysis project Ga0213823, IMG submission 179887) | Enriched soil aggregate microbial communities from Iowa State University, Ames, United States - MC6-MC0907-MG | ecosystem: Environmental > Terrestrial > Soil > Unclassified | place: USA: Iowa...
ATCAGTTTACCAGCGGTTTTAGCGACGATTTCCTCGACGCTGACGCCAGGTGCGCGTTCCTTGAGGACAAAAGCGCCATTTTCGATTTCCAGATAGGCGAGGTCGGTCAGCACACGTTTGATGCAACCGGCGCCGGTCAACGGCAGGCTGCATTTGGACAGCAACTTGGACTCACCATCCTTCGACGCGTGGGTCATGATCACGATGATGTTGTCGGCGCCCGCCACCAGGTCCATCGCGCCGCCCATGCCCTTGACCAGTTTGCCAGGGATCATCCACGAGGCGATGTTGCCTTCGACGTCCACTTCAAACGCGCCGAGCACGGTCAGGTCGACGTGGCCACCACGGATCATCGCAAAGGACTCGGCCGAGTTGAAAATCGAAGCACCGATGCGCGCGGTCACGGTCTGTTTGCCGGCGTTGATCATGTCGGCATCGATGGTTTCTTCGGTCGGAAACGGGCCCATGCCGAGCAGGCCGTTTTCCGATTGCAGCATGACTTCCATGCCTTCAGGAATGTAGTTGGCGACCAGGGTCGGAATGCCGATGCCGAGGTTCACATAAAAGCCGTCCTGCATTTCGCGGGCGACGCGCTGAGCCATTTGTTCGCGGGTAAGTGCCATGTTTTTATTCTCCGTCAGCCTGAATTATTTGCGGATGGTGCGCTGTTCGATGCGTTTTTCGAACGTGCCGCAAATGACCCGATCGACGTAGATGCCCGGGGTGTGGATCTGCGAGGGGTCGAGTTCGCCGGGTTCGACGATTTCTTCCACTTCAACCACGGTGATCTTGCCGGCGGTGGCGGCGAGCGGGTTGAAGTTCTGCGCGGTGTGACGGTAGATGACGTTGCCGAAGTGGTCGGCTTTCCAGCCTTTGACGATGGCGAAGTCGCCAGTGATGGATTCTTCCATCAGGTACTTGCGACCCTTGAATTCACGCACTTCCTTGCCCTCGGCAACCGGAGTACCGACGCCGGTGGCGGTGAAGAAGGCCGGAATGCCGGCGCCGCCCGCGCGCATTTTCTCGGCGAGGGTGCCTTGCGGGGTCAGGATGACTTCGATGTCGCCTTTGAGCAGTTGCTCTTCGAACAGCTTGTTTTCGCCGACGTAGGAGGCGATGACTTTGCTGATCTGACGATCGGTGAGCAGTACGCCAAGGCCGAAACCGTCGACGCCGCAGTTGTTGGAGACGACGGTGAGGTCGCGGGTGCCTTTGCGCTTGATCTCGGCGATCAGGTTTTCCGGAATGCCGCACAGACCGAAGCCGCCGGCGATGACGGTCATGCCGTCTTCAAGCCCGGCCAGGGCTTCCTCGTAGGAACTCACGCGCTTGTCGAAACCTGCCATATGCACCTCTTTTATTATTTGCGGGCGGCTGGCTAGCCGAATGGTTGGAGTGTCTCGCTGGAAGATATATTTGTTAAGTTGATTTTTAAGGTTGATTGATAGATAAAACTCAATAGTCGCGTTATGGCGTGCTGCTTTGATCGTTCCCACGCTCCGCGTGGTAATGCCTCTAGGGACGCTCCGCGTCCAGTGACGCGGAGCGTCACGGGCTGCATTCCCACGCAGGAGCGTGGGAACGATCATCATGGCTTGTCGCTTAACGCTTGTAGCTTACAACTGGAGCGAAGCGAGCATGACCATCAAACAGATCCGCGCCTTCCTCGCCGTGGCCCAGAGCCTCAGCTTCGCCGTGGCCTGCGAGCGTCTGCACCTGTCGCAATCGGCCTTGAGCCTGACCATCAAAGCGCTGGAAGAGGGCCTTGGCGGTCGCCTGTTCAGCCGTAACACCCGCAATGTGGCGCTGACTCCGGAAGGTGAATCGCTGTTGCCACTGGCCCGACGCTTGATCGCCGATTGGGACAACGCCGAAGACGAAATGCGTCAACGATTCAGTTTGCAACGCGGGCGGGTGACGCTGGCGGCGATGCCGTCGTTCGCCGGCAACCTGCTGCCGCCGATCCTCAAGACCTTTCGTGCGCGCTATCCGAACGTCAACGTCACGGTCAATGACGTGATCAACGAGCAAGTGCTGGAGATGGTTCGTGATCGTCAGGTGGAACTGGGGGTGGCGTTCGAGCCGATGCAAAACACTTCGATGACGTTTACGCCGTTGTACATGGATCGCTTCGTCGCAGTGGTGGCGAAGGATTCGCCACTGGCGCAGCGCAGCGAGATCGATTGGCAGACGTTATTGCAGGAGCCGTTCATCACCTTGCAGCGACCTTCGACGGTGCGGGTGATGCTTGAAGAGCATTTGCAGGCGCGGGGCATGAAGTTGCCGGTGGAGTTTGAAAGCCACCAGTTGGCAACTGTCGGGCGCATGGTTGCCAGCGGATTGGGCGTCAGTGCCGTGCCGGCGTTGTGCGCCGAGCAGATGCAGGAGCTGGGCGCCCATTGTCTGACGCTGGATGATTCGGTGGAGCGGGCCATTGGCGTGCTGACCGAGCCGGGCAATGAACTGTCGGCGGCGGCGCAGGCGTTGTTCGATATTCTCCAGCAAGAGAACCTGAGCCAACGCCTGTCTCCCTGATTGCCCCGATCCCTGTAGGAGTGAGCCTGCTCGCGATAGCGGAGTATCAGTCAGACTTGCTGTGGCTGACAGAACGCTATCGCGAGCAGGCTCACTCCTACAGGGGATCTGTGTATTCAGTAGGTGAGGCGTTGTGTCAGCAGGGGCAACAGCTGTTCACACGACGCTTCAATCTTCAAATCCAGCAAATCATCCGCGCGGGTCCTGCCCAGATTGATCGCAATCAACGGCTTGCCACGATCGGCAATCACCCGGCACAACCGAAACGCCGAATACGCCATCAACGAAGACCCCACCACCAACATCCCCGCCGCATTTTCTGCCGCCGCCATCGCCCGAGCCGCCGTGGGCTGCGCGACGTTCTCGCCGAAAAACACCACGTCCGGTTTCATCCGTTCACCGGCGCAATGCGGACACTGCGGCACTTGAAAGCGCGCCTCGAACGCCGGGTCGAGCAGGGTGTCGCCGTCCGGCGCCTGCACCGCATCGACGCCGGCCAGATACGGATTTTGCCGTTCCATCAATTGCTGAATCGAATCACGCTCACTGCGCTGGCCACAGTCCAGGCAGAGGACCCGATGCAGGCTGCCGTGCAGTTCGATGACATCATGGCTGCCGGCCTGATCGTGCAGGGTGTCGACATTCTGGGTGATCAAGTCATGGATCAATCCACGGTGCTGCAAACCGGCCAATGCCTCATGAGCCGCATTCGGCCGCGCCTGACGCACCCTCGGCCAGCCGAGCATGGCCCGCGCCCAATAGCGCCGGCGTGACTCGGCGGCGGCGAGGAATTCCTGGTACATCATCGGCTGCCGGCCCCGGCGTACACCGTCGCTGTCGCGGTAATCCGGAATGCCCGACGGCGTGCTGATGCCGGCTCCGGTCAGGACGAGGAAGTCGCCATCGGCCATCACCTCTTGCAAGGTGTCGAGGTGTTCGCGGGTCGGGCTGTCGAGCATGGTCAGCGCTCCGAAATGGGCAGTGCCAGCAGGTTAGCACGCGACCCGCGCAGGTTACTTGCGCGCCTCCAGAATCAGGTTGAACGGTGTTTGCGTGGCCCGGCGGAAATGCTTGAACCCGGCCTCGGTAAACACTTTGCGCAGACGCATTTCCCCGGCCTGCGCGCCCAGGCCCAGGCCGACTTCCTGAGACAACGAGTTCGGTGTGCAGATAAACGTCGAGGCCGCGTAGAACAGCCGCCCGACCGGGTTGATGTTGTCGTCCAGCGTGTCATTGGCGAACGGCTCGACCAGCAACACCGTGCCGTCGTCTTTCAGCGAGTCATAGGCGTGACGCGCGGCGCCGACCGGGTCGCCCATGTCATGCAGGCAGTCGAAATAGCAGATCAGGTCGTAGTCATCGCCGGGGTAGGTCTTCGCCGAACCCTGGAAAAACTTCGCCCGGCTGCTGACCCCACCTTCCTCGGCGCGTTGGGTGGCGACAGTGATCGACGGCGCGTGATAGTCGTAGCCGACGAAGCGCGAGTTGGGAAAGGCCTGGGCCATGATCACCGTCGACGCGCCATGGCCGCAGCCGATATCGGCGACTTTGGCGCCTGCCTCCAGTTTCGCCACCACACCGTCCAGCGCCGGTAGCCATTCGGCGATCAGGTGGCCCTTGTAACCTGGCCGGAAGAAGCGCTCGGTGCCGGTGAACATGCACGGATGGTGATCGCCCCAGGGCAGGGCGCCGCTGCCGCGCATGGCTTTGACCAGTTTGTCCTTGTCATGGAAAAACGATGCCACCACGCCGAGTCCGCCGGCGACGTACACCGCAGAATCTTCGACGGCAAGGGCCAGCGCCTGCTCTTCCGGTAAACGGAACTGGCCGTCGTGGTGCTCCATATAGCCGGACGCCGCGTGAGCGCTGAGCCATTCGCGTACCAGACGCGGGTTGCAGGTGGTTTTGGCGGCGAGGGCATCGGCACTGATCGGCTGACTGTCGGCCATGGCCCGGTACAGGCCGAGCTCTTCGCCGACGATGACATTGGCCAGCATCGCCGCGCCGCCCATGTCGTTGACCAGTTTGCCCATGAATTGGTTGAGCTTCGCCTCGTCCATCATATGTGCTCCTGAAACAGGATCACGGTCCGGCGGCGTCGAAGGTCGAGGCGTGCGCCACCGGGCGGTGGTCACGGAGTTGGGCAGGGCACGGCTGACGTCCTGCGTCCCCCTCGACTGGGTAATAAAGGAGTCTAGCCCCGGTCCGGGGCTGGCGCTGTAATTGTAAACACTGAAAAACTCGGTGGGAGCGAGCCTGCTCGCGAAGAGGCCAGCCCAGTCGCCATCGTTGTCGACTGTTCGGCAGCCTTCGCGAGCAGGCTCGCTCCCACAGGTTTTTCGGTGTGTATCACTGTGTATCGCGGTGGTTGGAGGATACACAGCGCTGCAAATGCCCGGTCATGTGCACACAGCCGTGATACAGCCAGCGGTTCAACTCGGCAAAACCCACTGCTGAGGTACATCCCATGCACATTCCTCCCTTATTAGCGCAACCCAGCGTCGGCCTCGGCCTGCGCCGTGGCTTGCTGAAAGACCTGCAAACCGCGCGCAGCGGCGATTTCGACTTTCTCGAAGTCGCTCCGGAAAACTGGATCGGCGTCGGCGGCGCCCACGGTGCGGCGTTGCGTGAACTGGCCGAACGCTACCCGTTGTCCTGCCACGGCTTGTCGCTGTCACTTGGCGGGTCGGCGCCGCTGGATGTCGAATTCCTGCAGGAAGTGCGGGTGTTTCTCGACCGTTTCAACGTGCCGCTGTACAGCGAACACCTGAGTTATTGCAGCGATGACGGGCATCTCTATGACTTGCTGCCGTTGCCGTTTACCGAAGAAGCGGTGCACCACGTCGCCGCGCGAATCCGTCAGGCTCAGGACATTCTCGGCCGGCGACTGGCGGTGGAAAACGTCTCCTACTACGCCGCCCCGCGTCAGGACATGGATGAAGTAACCTTCACCAATGCCGTGTTGCGCGAAGCCGATTGCGCTCTGCTGCTGGACGTCAACAATGTCTACGTCAACGCGATCAATCACGGCTTCGACCCGCAAACCTTTCTCGCCGGTCTCGAGCCGGGCCGGGTGGTCGGGATGCATGTGGCCGGGCATTTCGACGAGTCCGACACACTGAAAATCGACACCCATGGCGCCTCGGTAAAACCGCAGGTCTGGTCTCTGCTGGGCGACGCCTATGCGCGATTTGGCGCGCAGCCAACGCTGCTCGAACGGGATTTCAATTTCCCGGCGTTTTCTGAACTGGTCGCTGAGTTGCAAACCATTCGCCACCTGCAGGCGGGGGCAGACCATCGTGGATAACCTGATACTGCAACAACAGGCGCTGACCCGATATTTGCGCGACCCCGAGCATCAATCGCCGCCGGCCGACATGAACGCGGCGCGGGTCAACGTCTATCGCGATCTGGTATTCAACAACGTTTCGCAATTGCTAAGCGGCACGTTTCCGGTGCTGATCCGGATTATTGGTGCGCAACGCTGGGACTTGCTGGTGCGCGGCTTTTTGCGCGACTGGCGGGCGCAGACACCAAAGTTCGGCGAGATTGCCGAAACCTTTCTCGACTATCTGGCCACGCAACCGCAGGTATTGCGCGAAGGTGAGTGGCCGGCGTTTCTGCTGGAGCTGGCGCATTACGAATGGGTCGAGATGGCCCTGCAACAGTCCGATGCTCAGGCGCTGCCGTCGACCGATCCGGCGCTGTTGCTGGAACGCCCGCTGCAGGTCTCGGCACTGGCCTGGCCGTTGGCGTATGCGTGGCCGGTGCATGAACTCGATCCAAACCATCAACCTGCCACGCCACCGGCTCAACCGACGCTGTTGCTGGTGCGGCGTGCGACGGACTGGAGTGTGAAGTTTTCCGAACTGAGTCCGCTGGCTTGGCGGTTGTTGCAGCGCATCACTGAGTTTGCGTCGCTGACGGGGCGCGAGCAGTTGCAGGGTCTGGCGCAGGAGGCCGGGCAGTCGGCGAGCGCTTCGTTCATGGACAGTGGGCTGGCGTTGTTGCAGCAGATGCATGAGGACCAGGTGATCGGCATAGCTTGAATGTATAGCAACCCATTGTAGGAGTGAGCCTGCTCGCGATGGCGTCCTTCGAGTCAGCCCGCATTGACTGAAAAGACGCCATCGCGAGCAGGCTCACTCCTACAGGGTTTATGTAGCGTTCAAACATTGAGGGGGAGTTTCAGTTCCGCACACAACCCGCCGCCCTCGCGGTTGCTCAAGGTCAACGAGCCGCCCAACGCCATGGCCAGTTGCTGGGCAATGGCCAGTCCCAGCCCGGTGCCGCCGGTATCGCGATTACGTGAGTTTTCTACGCGATAAAACGGTTGCAGCACCTGCGCCAGTTCGGCATCGGCGATGCCCGGCCCACGATCCATGACGGTGATCGCCAGGCTGCCCTTGTTGGCTTCGACCCAGACTTCGGCGGCGCCGGCGAACTTCAGTGCGTTGTCGGTGAGGTTTACCAAAACCCGGCGCAAGGCATGGGGTCGGGTGTCGATGACCGCCGCACTCTTGCCGACCAGTTGCACCTGCTTGCCCATGTCCTGATAGTCGAACACCAGGCTCTCGAGGAAGGAATCCATATTGGTGCGACGGCTTTCCTCGGTCGAGCCATGGATGCTGCGCGCATAGGCCACGCCTTCGCGCACCAGATGTTCCATCTCGCTGAGGTCGTTCCACAGTTTGTCTTTCTCGACGCAATCGTCCATGAGTTCGGCGCGCAGTTTCATCCGCGTGATCGGCGTTTGCAGATCATGGGAAATCGCTGCCAGCAGTTGCATGCGTTCTTTGAGGTAGGCGGCGATGCGCGCCTGCATCGTGTTGAACGCCCGCGCGGCGTAGACCACTTCGTTCGGGCCGCTTTCGTCGAGATTGATCGGGTGGGCGTTGGGGTCGAGGGTTTCCACGGCGTCGGCCAGCCGGGTCAACGGGCGGACCGCAATGCGCACCGCCAGCCAGGTGCAGGCGATCATCAGCGCCAGTTGGCCGAGTAATACCGCCGGCAACCAGGGTGACAACGGGACCATCGCGGGGCGCACGTCGATGGTCACCGGGCTGCCGTCGCTCAGGCGCAGATGGCCCTGAAAGTGTTTCTTTGGCCCGGGGATATCAGTGAAGGTCAGCGGATAGCGTTCACCAATGGCCTCGGTGATCGAGGTAACAGCCACCGGCACATCACCGGCCTCGATCGGCGTGCCCGGTTCGCCTTCGCTCAACAGGTAGCCATAATTTTTTCGCGCCAGACGCTCGAGCCAGGCAGGGCGCTCTTCGGCAGGCAAGCGATCAAGGATTGCAATCGAGGTCGAGACATCGGTTTCCAGATTGCCGAGCATGGTGTTCTTGGCGCTTTGGTAACGCTCGTAGTATTGCGCGCCGAACGACAGCGCCTGGGCCAGCAGCAGGCCAACCAGGAAAATCAGCGACAGGCGTGAGGCGAGGGTGCGCGGCCAATGCAGATTGACGCTCATGCCGGGGCACCGAGAATTTCGACCGGCAGCGAGAACACATAACCTTCGCTGCGCACGGTCTTGATGTAGGCCGGCTCGCGCGCGTCATCGAGCAGACGCTGACGCAAACGGCTGACCAGCAGATCGATCGAGCGGTCAAACAGATCCGCATCACGGCCCTGGGTCAGGTTGAGCAGTTGATCGCGACTGAGCACCCGTTGCGGGTGATCGAGGAACACTCGCAGCAAACGATATTCGGCGCCGCTGAGGGCGACCATGGTGCCGTCCTTGTCCAGCAAGTGACGGGCCGAGGTGTCCAGTTGCCAACGGCCGAAGGCGAGCAATCGACCGGCCTCGGTGACCACCAGATTCGGCGGCAGCATCCGCGTGCGGCGTAGCACGGCGTTGATCCGCGCGAGCAGTTCGCGGGCCGCGAAGGGTTTGGTCAGGTAATCGTCGGCGCCCATTTCCAGGCCGATGATGCGGTCGGTTTCATCGTTGCGCGCGGTCAGCATCAACACCGGTGTGGCCTTGTGTTTGCCCACCCGCAGTTCGCGGCACAGCTGCAGGCCATCGTCGCCGGGCATCATGATATCGAGCACGATCAGGTCGACAGTGTTGGCTTCGAGAAAGCTGCGCATCTGCCGGCCATCGGCAACCACCGTGGTGCGCAGACCGTTTTTCTTCAGGTAGTTGCCTACCAGTTCACGGATCTCGCGGTCGTCGTCGACGATGAGAATGTGATCGACATGATCCATCGGTTCAAGCCTCAGTAGAAGGGGAATGCCGTGCAGTCTATAGAGCCTTCAATGGCTCGCCTGCGTGCCTTTGTATTGCAGTGTATCTGCCGTGGCGGCGGATACACGGGGACGCAAAAACGCGATTTTTACAGGGTCTTGTATCGCTGTGTATCCCCCGATAGCAGGGATACACAGCGATTGAAACACGCCTGTTCCTGACACAGACGCGATACCTCGCGAGCCTCAAATAGGCTCCATCGAGGCCCACACAGATCGCCTCGGCTCAAACCCACTGAAGCCTTTGAGGAAATCGCCATGAACAACAAATCCGTAATCGCCGCCTGCCTGTTTGCCGCCCTGAACATCTGCACGCTGTCGGCCCGCGCCGAAGCCGCTGTCACCCCGCAAACCTACACCTACGGCACCCACCTGGATATCCAGAAAGTGATCTCGCTGAAAGAGGACAACTCGGTGACGTGCGGCATCGTCGAGGCGCGCATGACCTACCTCGATTCGGCCGGTCAGACCCGCGTGCTCGATTACAGCAAATTCGCTGACGGCTGCAACAACGACAACTAAGCCATCACTCTTTATAGAAGGAAACAGCCATGAACAACGTATCGCGCTTTTTGACCGCCATCGCCTTCTCCCTGGCTGGCGTCGCCGCCCACGCCAATGCCGCGGTTGAACAGCATAGCTGCCACAGCAGCACCTGCTTCCAGCTGACGCCGGTGGCCAAGCAGGGCAGCGACGGCCTGATCGCAGCGGACGGCGCCAGCCGCACACCGCAGGGCCAGATGTTTGCGGCGGACGGCGCCAGCCGCACACCGCAGGGCCAAATGTTTGCGGCGGACGGCGCCAGCCGCACACCGCAGGGTCAGATGTTTGCGGCGGACGGTTCCAGCCACACACCGCAAGGCCAGATGTTTGCGGCGGACGGCTCCAGCCGCACACCGCAGGGCCAGATGTTTGCCGAGAACGGCGCTAGCCGTACGCCGCAGAGCCATTGGCTGGACAGCCAGAGCGTTTGAAGGCTCGTCACATTCATTGATCAAGGGTGACTCACTATGTACCTCATCGCATTCCTCGGCGGTCTGCTGACCGTGCTCAGCCCCTGCATCCTGCCGGTGGTACCGTTTCTGTTTGCCGGCGCCCAACGTAGCCGCGCTTCGATACTGCTGACCCTCGGCGGCATGGCCCTGACCTTTGCGCTGATCTCCAGCCTCGCCGTGGTCAGCAGTGAATGGGTGATTCAAGCCAGCAACAGCGGACGTTACGTCGCCCTGATCGTGATGAGCGTGTTCGCCCTGTCGCTGATCTCGGCGCGCATCGGCGACTGGCTGACACGTCCTTTCGTGATGCTGGGCAATCGCCTCGACCCGGACACCCGGAAAAAGGCCGGGCCGTTGAGCTCGATCATGCTCGGCGTGGCCACGGGGCTGCTGTGGGCACCCTGCGCGGGGCCGATTCTCGGCGTGATCCTGACTGGCGCCATGCTGCAAGGTGCCAATGCGCAGACCAGCCTGTTGCTGTTGGCCTACGGCGCCGGCAGTGCATTGTCGCTGGGTACGTTGATCTTCACCGGACGCGGCTTGGTCAATCGCCTGAAACCGTCGATTCCGTTCACCGGTTGGTTGCGTCGTGGTGCCGGGGTTGCGGTACTGGCGACGGCAGCGGTGATTGCTACGGGCTTCGACAAAACCTTGCTGGCGAACACCTCCTCTGAAGGCGTCGCCAGCGTCGAAAAAAGCGTGCTGGAAAACGTGCCAAAAGTGGTCGACTACTTCATCAGCAAAGTCCGCGCGGACTCGCCGATGGAGGAGGGCAAAGGCGCGATGCCGTCACTGTCCGGCGCGGTGCAATGGCTGAACTCGCCCGAGCTGAGCGCTGAGTCCCTGCGTGGCAAAGTGGTGCTGGTGGACTTCTGGACCTACGACTGCATCAACTGCCAGCACACCCTGCCGTACGTCAAAGACTGGGCGAAGAAATATGAAAAGGACGGCCTCGTGGTGATCGGTGTTCACACCCCGGAATACGGCTATGAGCGGATCATCGACAACGTCAAGGACCAAGTGAAAAAACTCGGCATCACTTACCCGGTGGCCATCGACAACAACTATGCAATCTGGCGCAACTTCGACAATCAGTACTGGCCGGCGCATTACCTGATCGACGCCAAGGGGCAGGTGCGTTACAGCCACTTCGGCGAAGGTCGCTACGAAGCGCAGGAACAGATGATCCAGCAGTTGCTGCAAGAGGCGAAGGCGCCGGCGGCCTGATCAGCAACAGCAATGGCTCAGAGGTCGCGGACCATGAGCCATTGTTCGTTGTCCCAGGCGCGAAAACGCTCCAGGACCTGCCAGCCGCGTTTGGCGTAGTAGTCCTGTTTGCTTTGCGTATGTAGGTACAACCGCGCAAAGCCGCAGTCTTTCGCCTCCTGACAAATCCCTGCAATCAAACGTTCCGCAAGTCCTTGCCCGCGAGCGTCGGGGCTGACGAACACGCAGGCCAGCCAAGGCCCGAGATCAGGGCGCAGAGCGAGGTCATCGCGTGCCAACGCCGCGCCGCCGAGCAGACGTTCACCGTCCATGGCAATCAGACAGGGCCAGTCACCATTGCCTTGGCCCTCGGCAAATTCGCGCTGCCAATCGGCCAGCGGGTGGCCGACGTATTCGTAGGGAAATTGTTGGTGAATCCATTGGGCATAACGGTCGCTGTGGTGCATGTGATGTGCCAGCCAATCGATTTGCAGTGACATCCGTCGAGTCCGTTCCAGAAGCGAGGGTGCATCAAAAACCAATCGCCGAACCTTGGCAATCCTGAAGCTGTTGCAGGGGCTTTACAGATCTCCACCACTCATCGGCAAACCCCCTGTTTTCAAGGGCTGCCGGACGATCGGCAGGGACGCCAACCGACGGCAGCGCGATAGTGCGTGAGCAGGGTGCGTGATGTCGGTCATCGACCCGACAACTGCCAGAATAATCTGATCCAACTAGTAGCGGAGCTCACGTATATGAGTACCCCGATAGATCTCACTGCCTTGAAAGAACGCCAGAAAGTCGCGTGGGCCAGTGGCGACTACGCCGTGATTGGCACGACGTTGCAAATCGTCGGCGAAAACCTTGCCGAAGCCTGCGATCTGCGTTGCGACGAGGAGGTGCTGGATGTTGCTGCCGGCAACGGTAATGCGACGCTGGCGGCAGCGCGGCGCGGTTGCCTGGTAACGTCCACCGATTACGTCGCGGCCCTGCTGGAGCGTGGCCAGGATCGTGCCCGCGCGGAGCATCTGGACGTGACGTTTCAGGTGGCCGATGCCGAAGCGCTGCCGTTCGCCGACGAGAGCTATGACGCCGTGCTGTCGACCTTTGGCGTGATGTTCGCACCGGATCAGGACAAGGCTGCTGTCGAACTGGGCCGGGTTTGTCGCCGTGGCGGGCGGATCGGCCTGGCCAACTGGACGCCGGAAGGCTTTGTTGGCCAGATGTTCAAGACCCTTGGTCGTCATCTGCCACCACCTGCCGGTGCTCAGCCGCCGTCGAATTGGGGCTCCGATGCGTGGCTGCACAAGCATTTCGATGACCGCGATTTTCTGTTGCGCGTGACGCGCCGCGAGTTCAATTTCCGCTATCGCTCGGCCGCGCATTTCATCGATATTTTCCGCCATTGGTACGGGCCGGTGCACAAGGCCTTCGCGGCGTTGCCGCCGGAGAGCGGGCAGGCGCTGGAAAGCGATCTGACCGATCTGCTCAATCGTTTGAATCGGGCGGGAGAGAGTTCGCTGGTGGTGCCGAGTGAGTATCTGGAGGTGGTGATTACTAAACGCTGAGTCACATCCGGTTTTCGAATCTATTGCAATCTCTGTAGGAGTGAGCCTGCTCGCGATAGCGGTCTTTCAGTCAAAAATATTCAGCTGACAGACCGCTATCGCGAGCAGGCTCACTCCTACATTGGATGTGTGTTTGGCTCTGGAGCCTATTTCACCTGCGGCCGATCAAACCATTCCAGCGCCGTGCGCCAGATGCAGATCCCCAAAAAGTACGCCGACATCAGTAACCACAAACCCATCACCAACGGGTTGATCACCGGATGGTTGAGCACCAGCGACAGGCTGCACAGCAACCAGATCGCCGTCACCGCAATGTTGATCGGCATGAACCGGCGTACCCGGAACGGGTGGAGGAACTTCATCCGCGTCACGGTCAGCAACGCCAGGCCGATCACCGTCAGAAAGGTAATCCACGGCCCAGGCCCGATGATGTACAGGCACAGCGCAACGACATTCCACGCCGCTGGAAACCCGACAAAGTAGTTGTCCTTGCTCTTCATATTGACGTTGCAGAAGCAGAACAGCGACGACACCAGAATCAGCGACACGGTCAGCAGCAAGGTGTAGTCGGGCAATGGAATGTAGCGATAGATGAACAGTGCCGGAATGAACACATACGTCAGGTAATCGATCACCAGATCAAGGATCGAACCATCGAAACTCGGCAGCACCGATTGCACGTTGACCTTGCGCGCCAGTGCGCCGTCGAGGCCGTCGACAATCAGCGCCACGCCCAGCCACATGAGGCAATGGGTCGGCTGGTTTTCCAACAGGGCAAGGGTGGCCAGAAAAGCGGTGACCACGCCAGTCGCGGTAAAACCATGGGCGCCCCATGCTTTGAGCCTGGCGATGTGTATGGTCGATATCACGGGAGCGTTCTCCAGAAAGTGAAGCAAGCCGGGTATCACCCTTGGGTGCAAGGGCGCCGGCAAACCGGGTCGGGGTTGCTGCTATCGACCGGTCTGGCCGGGATAAGGTTCAGCGTCCTTGAATCTTAGCTGGCCGGCGCAAAAATACTCAGGCGAAATCCGCCAGGGTTTCGAGTGTCGGCCAAACGGTGCTGGCGCTATGGTTTCAAGGGGCTATCGTTGCCAGACGCAGTCACTGCCAATGCTTGAGGATGACGTCATGAACACCAGCGATTTGCTCGAACAACTGCTGCGAGGCCAGTCCTCGACGGGACAACGACCTTCAGCGCCTGCGGGCGATGGTTTGGGTGGTTTGGGTGGGTTGCTGGGTGGACTGCTCGGTGGCGCGAATTCCACCGGCACACGCGGTGGCTCTGCAGCCGGGGGGCTGGGTGGGTTGGGTGGCTTGCTCGGTGGTTTGCTCGGCGGCGGTGCCGGTGGCGGCCTGGGCGGCGCATTGGGTGGGGCACTGGGTGGCGGTGGCACGCAAAGTCGTTCCGGCGGCACTAATTATGCGGCGCTGGCCTCGTTGGGGATGATGGCGTTCCAGGCGTACCAGGCCTGGCAACGCAGCCAGGCCAGTTCGGCACCGCAACAAACGCCGCAAACGGCTAACCTCCTGGCCGGCCCGGAGATTGAAGAGCACAGCCACGCGGTACTGCGTGCGTTGATTGCCGCGGCCAAGGCTGACGGTGAGATTGAAGCCCGCGAACAACAGATGATCGACGGGGAAATCGGCAAGCACACCGATGATCCACAATTGCAGCAATGGTTTGCCGCCGAAGTTTCCAAACCACTGGACGCGCACGAAGTCGCGCAGGCGGCCAGCGGCGATCCGGCGGTGGCCGCTGAGATGTATCTGGTCAGCGTGATCCTCGTGGATGACCAGCGGGACGCCGAGCGCAGTTATCTGGATGAGCTGGCAGCCGCATTGCAGATCGACCCGGATCTGCAGGTGCATCTGGAGCAGCAGGCCAAAGGTCAGGCCTGAACTAACGTCAAAAAACCATAGTCGTCAGCAGATCCGCCAAGGAGCTGCTTCGCCGTCCGTCCGGGCAAATTTCACGTCGATTGAATTTTTCGCAGGCGCTGCCTCTCTGCTGCTGTAGAGGCGCGTGGAACAGCGCCCTGCCAATCGACCGAGAATTTTGCCATGACTGTCCTGACACACCTGCAAGCTGCGCCTGCTCAACCGCATGCGATGAACGCCGCCGGGAACATCCGGCAGGTCTATGAAGCGTTGTTGCGCGATGACAATCCCCAGGACCTTGCGCAGGCGTTTTTGCGGGAGCAACTGCAACACGCCGCGCCTCTCACCGATTCCCTGCCCGAAGATCCCACGACGTGGCACGCTTGGGTCGCCGAACATTGCGCCGATGTTGCCCGGCAATACGCCGACTATCTGCAACAGCGCAAGGACGGCGGGCCACGGCAATTCTTCCGGGGCAAGGCGCAGGCGCTGTATTTCCTGCAAGCGGTGGCACCGACCAAACTTGTGGATGGCGCCTGGCTCTATGGTCTGTTGCCACGCTGGCAAGACCCGCGTTTCCAAGGCCTGCTGCGCACTTTTCTGGAAGAACTGGGCGAAGGCAATCCGGCGCAGAACCACGTGGTGATCTACCGCAAACTGCTCGCCGAGCACGACTTGCAGGACAGCAGCGCCATCGCTGATGAACGCTACTTGCAAGGCGCAATACAACTGGCGCTCGGCGTCTGTGGCGCTGATTACTTGCCCGAGGTAATCGGCTACAACCTCGGCTACGAACAACTGCCGTTGCACCTGTTGATCAGCAGTTACGAACTCAGTGAGCTGGGCATCGATCCGTACTATTTCACCCTGCATGTGACCATCGACAATGCCAGCACCGGGCATGCGCAGAAAGCCGTGCAGGCGGCGCTCGATCTGCTGCCGCTCGAGGCCGATCGCGGCGAATTTCTGCGTCGGGTAGCGCTGGGCTATCGACTCAACGACCTGGGGCAGGGCAGTCGCGCGATCATTGAAGGTTTCGACCTTGAGCACGAGTTGCTGGCGATGCTCGAGCGCAAGTGCCCGTTTGCCCAACACATGCACTCTGATTACTGCCGCTTCGAAGGACAGACCGTCAATCAGTGGCTGGCTGCACCTGAGCAATTGCCCGGTTTTCTTCAAGCGTTGCAGAACAAGGGCTGGATCAAACGCCACGAAGACCCGCAGGCCAGCCGCTTTTGGCAACTGATTGCTGGCGACGGTGCGGCGATGTTCGGTGTGTTCAATGCCTACGAAAAACAACTGGTGCACGACTGGATTGCCGGCGACTGGACATCGTCGGATAAAACCAGACCCGCTCGGCGGCACACTCAGACTGCCGCGGCCATTGAGGGGCTTGAACAGGATCCCGACGTACAGGCGCTCAACGCCGCGCTGCAAGGTCAGGATGCCTTGGCGCAAATGGCGATTCTGATCCCCTGGCTCGCCCCGGCCCGCCATGCACACCCGGCCGGGCTGCTCGCCACTCGGCGTTTTATCGAACTCAAATCCCGCTTGCCTTAAGGACCTTGCCGATGAATCAGGAAGAACAACTCTGCCCCAACGACCTCGTGCTGCTGCAACTGGGCCGACGCTTGTTGGCAGACGGGTATCGGTTCACCACCCCGACGCCGTTGACCCATCAACGGGTCAACCAGCGTGACGAGGGCCAGATGGCCGACTCTTTGCGCGACGTGTTCGGTTGGTCGCGACCGTTCGCGCCGGGGTTGTTGTCGGCCGATGAACAGCGGCAACTGCAAGACGCGCAGGTCATTGATGCCTGCGAAGGTCACTTGAAGAGTCGGGTGCGCTGGTCGAGTCTGGACGGTTTGCTGTTCGTGCATTCGGCATTTCCCACCGACGCGGCGGATGCGGTGTTTTTCGGCCCCGACACCTACCGTTTCGCGCAACTGATCCACGCTCACCTGCAACAGAACTTCGCGCCTATCCAGCGTGCGGTGGATATTGGTTGTGGGGCCGGCGTCGGTGCAATCGTGATCGGGCGTGCCCGCCGCGAGGCGCAAGTATTGGCGCTGGATATCAACCCCGCGGCGCTGCGCCTGACCGCAATCAATGCCGCGCTGGCAGAGGTCGCCAACGTCGAGGTGCGCGCCAGTGATTTGTTGCAGAACGCCGACGGCGAGTTTGACCTGATCGTCGCCAACCCACCGTACATGGCCGATCCGGCCGAGCGCGCCTATCGCCATGGTGGCGGCACGCTGGGGGCTGGGCTGTCGCTGCGCATCGTCGAGCAGGCGTTGAATCGGCTGGCGCCCGGCGGTTCGCTGCTGCTCTACACCGGTGTGGCGATGGTCGATGGTCGCGATCCGTTTCTCGACACCGTGTTACCGCGACTCGATGAAAAACGCTTCGGCTGGACGTATCGCGAACTCGATCCGGATGTCTTCGGCGAAGAACTGCTCAACCCCGGCTATCAACGGGTCGACCGGATCGCGGTGGTGGCGCTGACCGTTACCCGGATTGGCTGAAACAAGGCAGGTGCACGATGAACAGGAACCTCGACGACTACAACCGTATGCGCGACTTTTCAGCGACGTCGGAACCGGCCGCCGTTAAGCGCTCGGGACGTAAAACTGCCACGGAACATGCGTTGCAGTTCTGCATCCAAAAGCACGACGCATCGCACCTGCATTACGACTTTCGCCTGGAACTCGATGGCGCCTTGAAGAGCTGGGCGGTGCCGAAAGGCCCATCGCTCGACCCCAAGGTCAAACGGCTGGCGGTGCATGTCGAAGATCATCCGCTGGATTACGCGACGTTCGAGGGCAGCATTCCAGAAGGGCATTACGGCGCTGGCGATGTGATCGTCTGGGATCGTGGCGTGTGGATTCCACTGGAAGATCCGCATAAGGCTTACGAGAAGGGCAAGCTCAAGTTCGAGCTGCAAGGCGAAAAGCTCGGCGGTATCTGGAACCTGGTGCGCACGCACATGCCGGGCAAGAAGGAGAACTGGTTTCTGATCAAGCATCAGGACAGCGCCGCACGGCCGCAGGATGACTACGATGTGTTGGTGGCCGAGCCGGACAGCGTGTTGAGCGAGCGAACGCTGGTTACCAAGCCCAAGTTGGCCGCGGAGCAAAGCAAACCGCCGAAAAAGTCCCCGGCCAAGGCACGCAAACAAGCGACTGGCAAGCTAACCGGCGCGCACAAGGCGAAACTGCCCACGCAACTCAAACCGGAGCTGGCCACGCTGGTCGAAAGCGCACCGCAAGGGCAGTGGAGTTACGAGATCAAGTTCGACGGCTACCGGATCATGGCGCGCATCGATCATGATCAGGTGCAACTGTTCACTCGCAACGGTCACGACTGGACGCACAAGTTGCCGCAACAGGCCGAAGCCTTGGCGGCGCTGGGATTGGAATCAGCATGGCTGGACGGTGAAATGGTCGTCACCAACGAACAGGGCGTGCCGGACTTTCAGGCTCTGCAAAATGCTTTCGAAGCCGGACGCAGCGGCAACATCCTCTACTACCTGTTCGATCTGCCATATCTCAACGGCGTCGACCTGCGCGAAGTGCCAGTCGAGGAACGTCGCGCGGCGCTGGCCACGGTCCTCGGCAGCCATGAACAACCGCTGCTGCGCTTCTCGGAGGCTTTCGATGAAACCCCGGACGCACTGCTCAACAGTGCCTGCCAGATGCAGATGGAAGGCCTGATCGGCAAACGCCTTGGCTCTCCCTATGTGTCGCGGCGCAGCGGCGACTGGATCAAGCTCAAGTGCAAACACCGCCAGGAATTCGTGGTCGTCGGTTATACCGACCCGAAAGGTTCGCGCAGTGCCTTCGGCGCCTTGCTGTTGGGGCTGCATGATCGCGACAGCGGTGAGTTGCGCTACGCCGGCAAGGTCGGCACCGGTTTCAACGAGTCGACACTGAAAAGTATTCTGGCCCAGCTCAAACCGCTGCAGGTGAAGAAGGCGGCGGTGGTCAATCCACCCAGCGGGTTCGAAGTCAAAGGTGTGCATTGGCTCAAGCCGAAACTGCTGGCAGAAGTCGCATTTGCCGAAATGACCAAGGACGGCTCGGTGCGCCACGCCGTGTTCCATGGCTTGCGCGACGACAAGCCAGCCAAGGACATCACTGAAGAGCGAGCGAAACCGGTGAAGACTGCAGAGAAGAAAACGCCTGCTAAGAAGCCGGCAAAGAAGGCCTCAGCGAGCAATACCGACACCGCTCCGTCACAACTCGGACTGGCGAACGGCAAGGTGCGCATCACCCACCCGGATCGAGTCATCGACGCAGTCAGTGGCACCACCAAAATGCAACTGGCCGAGTATTACGCCAGCGTCGCCGAATGGATCCTGCCGCAACTCAAGGAGCGTCCGGTGGCGCTGGTACGTGCGCCGGATGGCATCGCCGGTGAGTTGTTCTTCCAGAAAAACGCCGAACGCCTGGCGATCCCCGGGATTACCACGCTGGACAAGGACGTTACCGGGCAACCGGTGATGCTGATCAACAACGCCGAAGCGCTGATTGGTGCCGTGCAGATGAGCACTGTCGAACTGCACACCTGGAACGCGACCACGGTCGATCTGGACAAGCCCGATCGCTTTGTCCTCGACCTTGACCCGGATCCGGCGTTGCCGTGGAAAAGCATGGTCGAAGCGACGGCGCTGACCTTGACTGTGCTCGATGAACTGGGCCTCAAGGCGTTCCTTAAAACCAGCGGAGGCAAGGGTATTCATCTGGTGGTGCCGCTGACCCGCAAACTCGGCTGGGACGAGGTCAAGGACTTCAGCCACGCCATCGTCAGCCATATCGCCAAACTGTTGCCGGATCGTTTTTCGGCGGTGTCCGGGCCGAAGAATCGCGTCGGACGGATCTTCATCGACTATCTGCGCAACGGGCTCGGGGCCACCACCATTTGCGCCTATGCGGCGCGCACGCGCGAAGGGCTGCCGGTGTCGGTGCCGCTGTTTCGCGAAGAGGTCGCCGAAATCAAGGGCGGCAATCAGTGGAACGTGCATAACGTTCACGAACGGCTGGCCGAAGTCGGTGACGAACCGTGGGCCGATATGAAGAAAACCCGCCAGAGCATCACGGCCGAGATGCGCAAACGGGTCGGTCTGAAAAAGTGATCAGGTGTCGCGCAGCAAGTCGTGGGCGTTGAGCAGTTCGAAGGCGATTTCCGGGTGGTTTTCCAAGCCGCGGCGAATGGCGGCTGGGATTGCTGCGCGGGTCTTGCGGCACAAGCCAGGTAACTCGTCGATCTGAATCGCTATGCCGCGCATGGTGCGCACTTCGTTGAACCCGGGCGCGACATCGACGCGAATCCCCAATTGCTCGAACATGCGTTGTTGCAGATGTTTGAGGTCATTCAGGTCTTTGAGCATTTCGAGGCGTGCGAGCAGACGTTTCTCTTCCTCACGGGTCAGCCGCAGGATGCGCAAATCCGCGCCGGGCGTCTCCAGCAACGGATTGCGCCCGCAAATGCAGGCGCCGGGCGGGCAGGGGGAGCGCAAAGGCGCAGAAGTCGTCATGGCCTCCATCATAGAGGCCGTCGGACCGTTTTGCCTATGCGCCTTCAGCGGCCATCCATCGGCTGCTTTATCCGTGACGGCTACTGATTCAGGCCTTCGTAATGCACCAGAATCGCGTTGGCCAGATCTTCATCACTGGCGTTGAGGCCAGGGTTGTTCTGGCGCACCTGTTGCAGTACCGACTCAAGATAAACCCCACGAATGGCCCCGCCGCTGGCGACAAATGCAGACAAGTCGTCACGGGCCGGAATCACCATTTTGTGATCCTTGAAGGTCGAGTACAGCGACGCGGAGACACCGGCCGAGGTGGCGACATCTCCGGCATCGACTTTGGCCAGAGCGGAACCCACGGGCAGGCATAAGAGTAAAGAAGAAACGAGCACTAACTTGCGCATGACGGTGTTCCTCCACAAGCGCGAAGCAAAAAGGGAAGGACTGCATAATGTGAGAGGTGCGCGGCGGGCGGGAGTTCCGTGGGCCGGGAAAGTCTGCGTTATTGCGAGACAGACGCGGGCAACGCCATGGCGGGCTGCCCGGTTTTATGTCACGAGGGTTCAGATCACCCCGCACGCCATGCGATCGCCGCCACCGCCCAGCGGTTTGGGCATGTCGGCGTGGTTGTCACCACCGGCATGGATCATCAGCGCATGACCTTTGATCTCGGCGATTTTTTTCAGGCGCGGAGCCAATACCGGATAGTTGGCGATGCCGTCCGCCGTCACGTAAACCGCCGGAAGATCACCCAAATGGCCGTCGGCGTAAGGGCCGAGGTGCTTGCCGGTTTTTTGCGGGTCGAAGTGCCCGCCAGCGGCGAGTGCGGCGCCTTTCACGCCATCCTTCATTCCGGCTTCGCAACTGCCGTTTTCATGGACGTGAAAACCATGGATGCCGGCCGGCAGCGATTTCAGATCGGGTGTGAACAACAGGCCATACGCGGTTTCACTGATGGTGACCGAGCCGATCGCCTGCGGTGCGCCGTCAGCGCTGACCAGATTGATAGCGACTTTTTCCGTCGCCGCGTGTGCGGTACCGATGGCGAAGGTGCCGAGCAAACCCAACCACAATGCGCGTTTCATAGCGTTTCCTTTGGCTGCATGAGAATTCAGAACGACGGACTCAATAGCCTGCCGGCATTAACCGGTGATGAAGGCATTGGCCGTGCGCGTTGAAAAGTGAGACTCGCCGCGCAATCCGAAAGTTTTGCGGCAGTCTGCCTGCATGCCGACACCTGCTGACACGCTCTGGCGCGGCAGACCTGCGCAAATAGGCTTAACTGAAGGCTGACAAGCGTTTACGGGCGTGGCCAAGGAGGAAAACCTGGTGTCGATCAAACTGCGTTTAGTGTTGCTGATTGTGACAAGTCTGCTGACGGCGTTGATCGTGAGTCTGGTCAGTTACGTCGGCAACCAGCGGATGGCCTCGGCGGTCAGCGATAACGCGGTCAGCATGAGCGCGCTGCGCAACCATATGGAAGCCGACATGATGCATGACGCCCTGCGCGCCGATGTCTACTCGGCGATGCTGGTGGGGCTAGGCAAAAGCACCAGTACGGCGAGCGAGGTGCGCGATTCGATCAACGAGCATGCGGGGCATTTTCGTGAGGTGCTTGAAGACAACCTCAAATTGCCGATCAACCCGACATTGCGCACCGCGCTGGAGCAGATCAAGCCGAGTCTCGATACCTACATCAACACCGGTGAGCGGATTGTCGGGTTGGCGCTGGACAATCCTGATGCCGCTCAACAGGAACTGGGCACCTTCAACACGGCGTTTGGTCAGCTTGAAGAGCAAATGGCTGCGTTGAGCGAGTTGATCGAGTCCAATACGCTGCAGACCAGCGCAGCAACCGAATCAGCGATCCGCGGCGCCAACGTCGCGCTCGGCGTGGTGTTGCTCGCCAGTCTTGTGCTGCTTTTGGCACAGGGTCGCTGGGTGATTCTGAGCATCATGGGACCATTGAAAACCGCCAGTCGCATCGCCGAGAGCATTGCCCACGGCAATCTCAGCGAACCGATCGCCGAGCCGTCCGGCAAGGACGAAGCCAGTGTCCTGATCCGCACATTGGCGACCATGCAGCGCGACTTGCGCAACATGATCGATGTGGTGCGGCGCAATGCACATGGCGTCAGTGGCATGAGCGAACAACTCAGCCACGGCTGCCATCAGGTCGCCGACAGCAGCCAGCAACAAAGTGTCGCCGCCGGCACCATGGCTGCAGCCGCCAGCCAGATGACCGCAAGCATCGAGGAAATCACCCGCCACGCCGAACGTGCCCTGAGCATGGCCAGTCAGGCCGAAACCCTGGCCAAGGAGGGCGGCGGGGTCATTCATCAAGTGGTCAGCGATATGGACGATATTGCCCGATCAGCGCAACAGTCGGCCCAAGTGATCCGCACGCTGGATCAGGAATCCGAAGCCATTTTCAACATCATTCAAGTGATCAAGAGCATCGCCGACCAGACCAACCTGCTGGCGCTTAATGCTGCCATTGAAGCGGCCCGGGCCGGGGAACAGGGCAGGGGGTTTGCAGTGGTGGCGGACGAAGTGCGCAGTCTGGCGGCACGCACCAGCGCTTCTACCCAGGAAATCGCCGCGATGGTTGCGCGCATTCAGCACAGCACCCGCGAGGCGGTGAATAGCATGGAGGCGGGCGTCGCGCAGGTCGACAAGGGCATGGCGGTGACGGCGGATGTCGAACGCGCTATCCGCGAAATCCTTGAGGCGACGTTGAGCACGACGCAACTGGTCAATGACATTACCCGCACGATTGGCGAGCAGAGTCAGGCCAGTAACGAAATTGCCCATCAGGTGGAAATGATTGCCGGGATGTCCGAGGGCAACAGCCGGGTGATCGGGCAAACGGCGAATACCACGGATGAATTGTCGAGCCTGGCGGGGCAGTTGGCGCAGTCGGTGGATCGGTTCCGGTTGTAACCGGGAGATTTGCATTGTCTGGGGGGCCGCCATCGCGAGCAGGCTCACTCCTACAAGGGGCGCGGCGGTACGTATATCCCATCCACGCCCCCAATCCCTTGTAGGAGTGAGCCTGCTCGCGATGAGGCCAGCTCGGTCAATATCGCTTCAGGCTAGATCACTACCCTCAGAACTTGAACGCCTGCCGCCCCACCAACAACCATTTGCCGTCCTGCTTCTGCCAGATCTGAAAATTCTCGATCTCCGTCGGCACCACCTCGGTCCCCTTCAACGCCTGCGCCGAAAAATGGTGGCGCACCAGCGCGGTATCGCCTGAGAGGGTGATGGTCTGCTTCTGCATCTCGAGGGTCTTGAAGGCGCTTCTGCCGGTCTCGATGTCGGCGATGAATTCCTTCTTGTCCTGAATCTTGCCGCTGGAGTGGCCGTAAGTCAGGTTGGGCGCAGTGAGCGCGTTCAGTTCGGCGATGTCCTTGTGCAGCATCGCCTGGGTCAGATGATCCACCGCTTGGGCGACATCTTTTTCCGCGGGGGCCGATGCGGCCATGGCGTAACCGTTGAAGGCACAGAGAAAACCGATCAGCAGTCGGGTCTTGGTCATTGCGATTGCTTCCTTGTTGTTATGGAGGTGACGACTTATTTGTCAGTCGTCGTACAACCTAGCAGATAATGCTTGAGTAAGGCACTGCCGAAAAGCACTCAATCGCTGGGCAACTACACTTCAATGCTGGAGGGTTTGAGTCGGCGCACCGATCAGAGTGTCATGTTCAGCGTTTGGCGGCCGATAAGTCCCTGAGCGGAAAAGGACTCTCAAGTCGGGAACAGACGCGCGGGTTTGCCCTGACGTGATATTCTTCGCGCCAACTTGGTTTGACCTTATTCAGTTTGCTTGCCTCTGGGCGGGCTGACGGAATCCCTGTCGCTCAAGTAGCTGAGCCAATAATGATAAGAAGTCAGTTCAGAAGGGACATTAACTGAGGTCGATGCAGCATGTCGGCCTTGTGTGCCCACCCGTCAAAATTGAAGTGTGCCGGAATCTGCGACGCTAGCCTGAGCGTCATCAAAGCGGATCGCATGCAGATAACAGCGGCGGGCGGAAGGCGTTTTATCATAGGTGCAACAGATGTTTAAAAAAGTGAACACAGCCCTGCTGGGTCTGGCTTTGGCGATGGGGATGACATCCGCCAATGCTGACGAAGCAAAGAAAGTCGACGTCCTGCTGATCGGCGGCGGCATCATGAGCACCACCCTCGGTGTGTGGATCAATGAGCTTGAGCCGAGCTGGTCGATGGAAATGGTCGAGCGCCTTGATGGCGTCGCCCTGGAAAGCTCCAACGGCTGGAACAACGCCGGTACCGGCCACTCGGCGCTCGCTGAGCTGAACTACACCCCGGAAGACGACAAAGGCAACGTAACGATCCCGAAAGCCGTCGAGATCAACGAAGCGTTCCAGGTCTCCCGTCAGTTCTGGGCCTGGCAGGTTCAGCAAGGCGTTCTGAAGAACCCTCGCTCGTTCATCAACACCACTCCGCACATGAGCTTCGTGTGGGGCGATGACAACATCAAGTTCCTGAAAAAGCGCTACGAAGCCCTGCAAGCGAGCCCGCTGTTCGCC
>Ga0213823_1000713_pt1 | contig 24417 bp, 17 predicted proteins | sample MC6MC0907MG_FD_179887 | JGI IMG/M metagenome (GOLD analysis project Ga0213823, IMG submission 179887) | Enriched soil aggregate microbial communities from Iowa State University, Ames, United States - MC6-MC0907-MG | ecosystem: Environmental > Terrestrial > Soil > Unclassified | place: USA: Iowa...
CGACGATGCCCCAGAACGCTACCTGCGTGCGCAAACCCACACCCGCGAGCTGGACCCACGCCAACGTGCATTCCTGCGCCACGGCCCCGAGATGGTGGCGTTTTTCCAGCAGCACACTGCTGTGCAGTTTCAGTGCGGCAGCCGCATGCCCGACATGCGCGAAGGCGATGGCAGCGCACACGGCGGCCGTTCGCTGTGCGCACTGCCCTACGACGGCCGCCTGCTCGGGCCTTGGCTGCACAGGCTGCGCCCACCGCTGGACATCGTCAGCCTGGCCGGCATGGGCATTGCCGGCGGCGCCGACATGGCTGCCTTTTTCAATGCCACACGCTCGCCCAAGGCAGCGCTGCATGTGGGTAAGCGCCTGCTGCGTCACGGGCGTGACCTGCTGCTACACCGACGCGGCCAGCAACTGGTCAATGGCAACGCACTGGTGGCACGCCTGCTGCGCAGCGCCCTGGACCTCGGTGTGACGCTGCTGACCGACAAGCCGGCCAGCCGCCTGTTGGGTGAAGGGCGGGTCAGCGGCGCGCTGTTTGCCGATGGCCAGGCGGTCCACGCACGCCGTGGTGTGGTACTGGCCTGCGGCGGCTTCCCGCACGATCGCCAGCGCATCGCTCAAATGATGGCGCATGCGCCGGATGGCACCCGGCACTACTCTGCCGCGCCCAAAGAAAACAGCGGCGACGGCCTACGCCTTGGCGAACAGGCCGGTGGCCTGGTGAGTACCGAGTTGGCCCAGGCCGGTGCCTGGGCACCGGTGTCGCGGGTACCACGCACGGATGGTACCTTCGGCCATTTCCCGCACCTGATCGACCGCGCCAAACCCGGCTTCATTGCCGTGCGCCGCGATGGCCGACGCTTCGTCAACGAAGCCGAATGCTACCATGACTTCATGAACGCCCTGTTCGCTGCCACGCCGCAAGGCGAACCCCATGAAGCCTGGCTGATCTGTGACCACGCTGCGCAACGCCGCTACGGCATCGGCTGGGCCAAGCCGTTTCCCTTCCCCACCCGCTTTTACCAACGCTGCGGCTACCTGCACAGCGGCGCTACGCTGGCACAGCTTGCGCAACGCTGCGGGATCGATGCCGCGCAGTTGCAGCGCACGGTGGATGCCTTCAACCACCCTGCGGCACAAGGTGAAGACCCCGCCTTCCAACGCGGCGCGTCAGCCTACAACCGGGCCCAGGGCGAACCGCAGCAGGCACCCAACCCGTCGCTTCGGCCGTTGCTGAAGGGGCCGTTCTATGCGGTGAAATTGCTGCCAGGCAGCCTTGGCACCTTCGCTGGCCTGGGCACCGACGCCTCAGCCCGCGTGCTGGACCACGCGGGGCAGCCGATACCCGGGCTGTTTGCAGTGGGTAACGACATGCACAGCGTGATGGGCGGGCACTACCCGAGTGGGGGTATTACCCTTGGGCCGGGGATGACCTTTGGGTATCTGGCCGGTAGAGCGTTAAGTGGGCTGCGTTCACCGTGAACACCGCAAGGGCTGATTTTCATAAAGGCTGCCCATGCACCTGCTCCACCTGAGCCACCTTGGGCGACTGTTGCAACAACCCTCGCGGCAATCGGAAGCTTTTGAACGGTTGCTGGGTAATGGGATTGAAGGCTTTTTCAGCATTCAGTCGATAGCGCATCACGCCATCACCGGTCCGGAAGCTCAGGTCTACGCTGGTTGGCGTCCGCCCATTGAGTGAGCCGCGGCTAAGCAAGCGGAACATCGACCATGGCCCGCGGTACTCCAGGCTGCTGCTGTTACCGTTCTGCCTCAGCAAGGTAAGGTTGCTGCGCACCTGCTGCCCCAAAGTATTGGGCCAGACGATCCCGGTGATCTGGCTCGGCCCATGGGTGTAGGCGATCAATTGACCATCCAGGTCCAGCAGGCTGGTACGCTGGTTCGCACTGAGCCCCAACGGCTCGATGCTGAACTGCACACTCAGCTTGCCGCGCTGGTCAAAGAAAGTTTCGCGGATGCGATCCGCCAGCTCGAGTTGCTCGATCACGTCGGCGCGAATCAAGGATTGCCCGTGCCGAGCGGACTGCAAGGCCTCAAGGTTCTCCTTCAGGAAGACCTCCAGATATTGATCATGAAACTGCTGCAGCCGCCCTTTCGGCCCGAAGAACGCTTCGAAGTCATCCAGTGAAGCATCGGGTGCCTTCACCATAAAGGGGTAGCGGCCTGCCAGACGTTGCTGGAAGAAACTGTACACCTCAGCATCCCAACGTCGCTCCAGTTCGCGCAGTGCTTCAACGTTCAGTACCTGGGCGGTCTGGTCGGCGAGCTTTCTGACCTGGTGGTTGATGGGCTCCGGCAAGCCTGTGGCAATACGTTGAAGGGTGCCTATCGGGTCATGCCCTGTCATCGCAAAGCGCTGATGCACGGCTTGCAGTGCGGCCTTGCCGCGGTCCGGGCTGTCCTGTACGGCCTTGGCGTAGTCCAGCACGGCCGCAACAGCGCCAAGGGTTTCATCGTAGTAGCTCGGCTTTTCTCCTGTCGCCTGCAGCATCGCGCCCAAGCCTGCAAACGCCCGCTGGATGGCTAACGCTTGCTGTTGTTCGGGTTTGGCGGTTGCTGAGCGCAGCGAATTCAGTTCATCCGTTATTTCAACACCAGCTGGTGAAGCGAGTGAGGTGTTATCCCTGACCGTATCCAGCAGCCGCTGCAAAGGTGCTGCTGGGCCGGTCAACTGCTGCAGGACCGTGACACCATGGTCCAGATCACGGAAGTCGGCCACGGTGAAGGCGTTCAAGGCGCGTCGCCAACTGTCAATGTAATCGGCGCTGTAGAGGTTATGCAGCCGTTCGGTCAACGCATTACGGTCGACATCCGAATAGTCAAGTTGGCTGCGCTCCCCCAAGGCCCACTGATCGACCATCGCCATTTCAGCGAACCGCTGGCTGCGCGGCTCAAAGTATTCCCTGAAGCCTCTGGCGGTAAGCATGGCGGCCAGCAGTACCTCCTCCTCCCCTTGCCTGGCCCCGGAAGACGGCTGGTACACCACATCGAACGCAGGCCCTACCTGGTGGCGCAGGTCCAGACCGCTGTGCAACTGCTCTTGCGCCTGCTGCTTCAGCCCTGCATAGACCCGCTGTGGCAACGGCAATTTGCGCAACGCCTGCTGCACTTCGCTGACACGCTGACGGTACTGCGGCAAATCGGTATCGGCATAGGCCAAGGCGTACTTCAAATGCTGCATGAGGTCACGCTGCAGTTGCCCCTGCCCAGGAAATGCCCGTTGCCAATGACGGGCCATCCAGTCCTCGACCCATTCGGGCCGGCGGCTGTCGCGGTCCTGGATCATCCGGTAAACCCTGAGCGCGGCCATTTGCTGCTCGCTGCCAGAGGGTGCTGCGTTCATGGCATCGATCACACCACTGGCCAACGCCGGCAAGAAGCGCTTGGACAACAAGCTCAGGTACGCCTCATCAACCAGGGGGCCAATGTTCCGCCCTTGATAGAGACCAAAATCGGCAACACCCAGCCACGCCGCGCGATAGTCGCCAAACACCGCCACCGCATCGCGAATCTGGTCCAGTGGTTCCAGCAGGTTGCGCCCGGTCGGATCAAGCCGCAGATCGACTTCGTGACGGCTGTACTCCTGGCTTTTGGCGAACACACTGGAAGCCTTGGAGCTATTGATATCGAAGTAGCGCTGCCAGCTGGCGATGGCGATACTGAACGCCAGGAGGCCCACGCAAGCACCAATCCACAGCAATTGGCGCTTGTTCCGCGCTACCCGGACGTTGTCGCCCGCCAGGCCGGCCTCCTGATAGATAACCCGCCTGAATGCTTGCTGGATGAAATAGACCAACGCCTTGCCCTGCGCCTTGCCCTCACGCAGGGGAAGTTTCGTCTTGTAGGGCTGTGCCGCTTCACGGACAAATGCATTGCACATGTCGCCGCGCTGCACCACTGACGACCAATACACGCCACGTACCAACGGTGGCGTGGTGAAACGGTCACTCGCCAAGGCTTCGCGCAGAAATGCCAGCAGTATGGGTCTCAACCCGACCAGTTGGGCTTGCAGTGAGAACAGGCGCCCGCACGGCGCTGTTTTGCCCAGTACGTCCAGGCGATCGATGACCTGCTCGTTCAATGTGGCGAGAAGCCGCCCGTAGTGCTCGTCATACTCATCCAGCCAGGCATCGAACGCCTCAACCGCATCCAGCTTGAACGTGAACCCCAACAGGCTTTCACGCTTGGCGGCCGGAAGCTTGCTGTAGAACTGGTCGAAGCCGTCCAGCAGATCGAATTTGGTCAGTACCACGTACAGTGGCAGGCGCGACCCCAGCTGGGTGCTGACTTCGTACAGGCGTGTGCGCAACCCATGGGCCAGCGCGACGCGTTGGTCGGGCTTGCTATGCAACAGCGCCGGCAAGTCGACGATCAGCAACACACCATTAAGCGCCCGCTGGCTTCGATTACGCAGCAGCCAGCCCAACAAGTGCTCCCACAACCGGGCCTCGGTACCGAGCGCCGCGAAGGATTCAGACTCGGAGGGGTCGTTGGCGGCCGAGCCCTCCGGGGGCTTTTGACTGATGAAGACACCGGGCGGGTCAATGATCACCGCATCGTCGCTGACCCACCAACCTACCGGGTAGGCCGGTGCTTCAGCCTGTCGACCCCGTGCCTGGGCTTGGTCGATTCGCGTCAGTGTAAAGCGCTGATCTGTGCGGTCGATGAAGCTGGTTTTACCGGATTTTTCGTCGCCCAACACCAGGTACCAGGGCAGCCGGTACAGCGCGCGTCGCCCACCGGCATTGTCGAGGTATCGCTCAAGCCCTTGGCTCAACGCCTTCTCTTGCGCCTGCATGAACGGTAGCGTGCCATCCAGTTCGACGGCGCGTGCCTGCCGGCGTTCTGCTTGCAGACGGCGTAAGCGCCGGCGCACCACCAAAAGCCAGCACAAAAGCGGCACCAGCACGAGTACCAGGCTTGCCACGCTGCGATGAGCCACACTTGCCAGCGGCTGTTGCTCACGCCACATCCATTGCGGGCCAAGCCACCAGATAGCGACCAGCATCAGCAAGGCGCCAAGCCCTAGCAGCAGCGGCAGCGCCAGGCCAATGCGCGTTACCCACGGCAAGCCCCAACGTTTGAGTTGCGTCCATATTTGATTCATCGAGGCTCCTGATCCTTGTCTTGAACTGCCAGTGCTGGGGATGTCGCGTACTGCTGAAGCCGCTGGAATACTTCTGGCTCCCACGCACTGGCGGTGGTTTGCTGCATCGTTTGGGCAACGCTGGCGCACAGGTCCTGGGCCAGCCACGATACCCCCCGCGCGGCCAGTAGGTCGGCAGCGATCACGGTGGCGTGGCAGCGCTCACGGGGAGCACGAAAGCCCGCTTGCAGCCCTTGCAGCCTGAGGAGCACCGGTTCTACACCAGTGGTTTCCAACTGGCTGACCAGTTCCTCGCGCAAGCCGTCAAACTCGTGGGAGGTTGAACTTTGCTCAGAAGGCCCTTGCGTGCCTTTGAGCCAGGCCAGGCATTGGTCGTCGACAAACACCGTGCCGTCACTGAAGCGCAACTGCTGCAGCGCCGGCATTCGCTGTACAAACCGGGCAGTCGCACAACGGATGGCTTCAGCCACCTCGCCCATCGCCAGCCGTGTGGCAACGGTCGCAGCCAGAAAGCTGCCACGAATCCAGTAGGGGCAAGCCGTCACGCTTTTTTCAATACGCTGAAGCAGTGCAGGGTCAAATGCCGTACTGGCAATGGCCTCTTCATAGACCCGCGTGATATCCAGCGGAACCGCCATCAACTCCGTACGGTTGCCCTGCCTGGCCGGGGGAGCAGCCTGAATGTGCGCCCACAACCCAAAACGCCGTAACTGGTAGCCGGTAGCGTCATAAGGGTCCTGCAGGTTGATGAGCTCGGCCATGGCGAGCACGGCCCGCCGTGTCTCACGCTCATTGCCCATCGACAGATGTGACGCGAGTGTGGCGATGACGTCGGCCAGCGGCGCAGGTTTCACGCTCGCCGCCGGTGCCTTGGGTATCGCACCCTCGCCGATACCGTTGGCGAGCTCTATGTGCTTTCGCAGCAGGCGCCCCAATTCGTCGAGAACAGCTGCCTCCAGCTGTGCCGCGCCCTGTTGCTGCAGGTGCTTGAACGCAGCCTGCGCTGCCGCTGCATGGGTAGGAGTAAAGGTGAAACGGTCAAGACGCGGTAGCGCCTCGACCAAGCGACCGACCACCAGGCCAACCAGCTTGCGCTTGCCCAGGAAGCCTTTCGGTCCCGGCTTGGGATGAGCAGGTTCCCAGTAGCACTCGATCATGCCCGCCAACAACGCCAAGCTGAATCCCCAACGCTCCCAGCAGCCGCTACGCAGCCATGCGGCACTCAGGTGCGCAACAATTCGCAAATGCTTGCATTGCTGGCTCAGGTACTGACGGGACGCTTCTTCGATGTAGACCCAGTCGATCGAAGCCTCCTGCAGCCCACCCAGCTTGACCATTTCCTGGTCAATGGCCTGGTAGGTTTCGTCCTCGACATCGAACAGCCCGGCAGGAACTGCTGGATCAATCGGTGCGAGCAGCCGAGCGATTTCGCCCGCGGATACCTGAGCTACCACCGGCATGTGCTTCGCGCCTGGCTGATCAGCGGGTCAAGGCCTTGAGCATCGAAGGTCAGCCCGTCGACCTCGCCGTGCTCACTCACAACCTCGATACGCTGGGCACCGATCAGTTTCCTGATCTGCTCGATGGCTGGCAGGCCCCGCCCGGCATCGAGCACCTGCCCATTCTCCATCACCTGCCAGGACGTCTCACGGGTAGACCAGCCCTCCCCGGTCAGCCGTACCTTGACCCAACTTGCATCGATCGGGCGCCTGGCAATCAGCTGTAGCCGGGAGATGGCCTGGATGCAACTGATCGCCATGTAGGTACGTTCATCACCCGATGCAATGGCAGGTGCCGAAATCACGAGCGCTGGTGCGCCTGGACCGTCCTGCGTCTGGCTGCCGATGCGAAACGTCAGGTCATCCGGTGCCCGTGCAGCTTCATTTGCCATCACGCGCAACACACTGGGGGCCTGCTGCTCTGGTGCTGACCACTGTCGTTTTGGCGTGTACGCGGGCGTGCCCGCAGCCTGATCGAAACAGGCCAGTCGCTCGACGTTGGACACAATCCGGGGGCAGTCCCGCGTGGGGCCCGCCAGTACCGATTGCAGACAAAACAGCAACGAGAGACCGGCGCCATATGCACAGCGGTTAATCATCCTGAACTTACTCTCTGAAATAGTACAAACGGCCTATATGACGGCGCGAATTTTCCTACAAATAAATGCCAATGCACATATGCGCATGCAGCCAACTCGAACAAATCCAGCGGAAGCCTAATACAGAGTTCCGAGTGCACACAAACAAATATTTACTTACATCTTTACTCTCGACCAGCGGACACTTTTCCATGCATGGTTTTTATAGAAGACGGGCAGCCTGCCCCACCAATTAAACACATGTAGGAAACTTCCTACAACATCGCGACAATACTAAACACAACTTGCTTCCAAGTCTCCTACAACTCAACAGGGAGTTACGTACTGATGTCTAAAAACACGGGATCCGTCGCACCTAAAGAACGCGTCAATATCAAGTATGTCCCCGCGACGAGCAATGAGCAGGCTGAGGTGGAGCTGCCCCACAAGATGCTGGTTCTGGGCGACTTCGGCCTGGATGACAGCCGTGCGCTTGAGGACCGCCAGGTCGTGCGCATTGATAAACACACATTCAACAGCGTGTTGAACGACGCCGACGTGAGCCTGGACGTGTCTGTGCCCTCCAGGCTCAGCACCGCCCCGGATGCCGAGCTGGCGGTGCACCTGCAGTTCAGGTCCATCAACGATTTCGGACCGGACCGGATCGCGCGCCAGGTGCCTGAGCTGAACAAGCTGTTGGAGCTGCGTGAAGCGCTGGTCGCCCTGAAAGGCCCGCTGGGCAACGTCCCGGCCTTCCGCAAGCATCTGCAGCACCTGCTTAACAACGAGCAGGCCCGTAAACAACTCGCCCAAGAACTGGACCTGGTGCTTGAAGCACCCGAAAAAGACTGAGACAACGGAGCGTCCCTATGCCTAAGCCAAGCAACACTACCACCACCACAGACGCAACGACCGACACGTTGGGCAGTGCCACCTTGCTGGACCAGATCATGGCAGAAACCAAACTGGTACCTGCTCAAGAGGGCTACCAGGTTGCCAGGCAGGGCGTATCTGCGTTCATTGCCGAAATCCTCAAAAGCAATGACCCGGATCAACTGATCAACAAGCACCGGGCCGACCAGATGATTGCCGAAATCGACCGGTTACTCAGCAAACAGATGGATGTCATTCTGCATCAGCCTGAGTTCCAGCAGCTCGAATCATCATGGCGCAGCCTGAAACTTCTAGTCGACCGCACGGACTTCAGGGAAAACATCAAACTCGAAGTCCTGCATGTCAGTAAAGAGGAGCTTCTGGACGACTTCGAAAATGCTGCGGACATTACCTGCAGCGGTATCTACAAACATGTTTACACCGCAGGTTACGGCCAATTCGGGGGAGAGCCGGTTGCGGCCATGGTTGGCAACTACAACTTCGGCCCCTCTTCCCCTGATATCAAGCTGCTGAGTTACATGGCCTCCGTTGGCGCCATGTCCCATGCGCCATTTCTTGCCGCACCTGCCCCCGAGTTCTTCAACTTGAGCAGTTTCGAGGAGCTGCCCAACCTCAAGGAAATAAAAGACCTCTTCGCCGGCCCACGGCATGCCAAGTGGCGTGCATTTCGTGAAAGCGAAGACGCCCGCCACGTCGCCTTGGCCGGGCCTCGCTTCATGCTTCGCTCCGCTTACCACCCGCAGGAACAACCGATCCAGAGCTTCAACTACGACGAAGACATCGCCGGGCAGCACGACAACTACCTGTGGGGCAATTCTGCGTTTCTGCTAGCCAGCTGCATCAATGACAGCTTCGCCCGCTACCGCTGGTGCCCGAACATCATCGGCCCACAATCGGGCGGTGCCGTCGAAGACTTACCGGTTCACCTATACGAATCCCTGGGCCAGTTGCAGGCCAAGATTCCTACCGAGGTGCTGATATCCGACCGCAAGGAATTCGAACTGGCCGAAGAGGGCTTCATTGCCCTGACCATGCGCAAAGACAGCGACAACGCCGCGTTTTTCTCGGCCAACTCGGTGCAAAAACCCAAGAACTTCCCGAAAACCCCCGAGGGGCTGGAAGCTCAGACCAACTACAAGCTGGGTACCCAGTTGCCCTACCTGTTCATCGTCAACCGGCTGGCTCACTACATCAAGGTGTTACAGCGCGAGCAGATCGGTAGTTGGAAGGAGCGCCGTGACCTTGAGTCCGAGTTGAACAAATGGATCAAGCAGTACGTCGCCGACCAGGAGAACCCGTCTGCCGACGTTCGCAGCCGCCGGCCACTGCGAGCCGCCAGAGTCGAGGTCTCGGATGTTGCCGGTGACCCGGGCTGGTACCAGGTTTCGCTCGCCGTGCGCCCGCACTTCAAGTACATGGGCGCGAATTTCGAAATCTCCCTGGTCGGGCGGCTCGATACGCAATGAGTGGTCTTTTTGATCGTTTGATGCGGGATCAGTGTACCAACCGGGAGCCATTCCGACGGGAGAGCGCGTCCCACAAATTTGCCGCCATCAAGTGCCACCTCGAAACGCTGCTGAATGCCCGCCAGGGGTGCTCCCAGAGCAGCCCTGAGCTGGGCCTGCGCGACTTCAACGGGCATGACGTGAACAACGGCGACCTGCTTGTACAGGTGAGCGCGGATATCCGGCGCACCCTACAGCGCTTCGAGCCACGCATACAGATACGCACGCTCAAAGCAGTGCCCGATGCCCATACCCCGCTGGAGTTGCATTTCAGGCTGGATTGCCTGGTCCAGGTCAACAACCACGCAGAGCAGCTGCAGCTCGAGCTGCTGGTCAACGGGCACAACCGCTACACCAGAGTGAGGTGACCGATGTCACTGAAAGGCAGTTTCAGCGAAGAGCTGCGTTACCTGCACGAACTCGGCAACGACTTCGCCAAAGACAACCCACAACTTGCCCGGTTGCTTGGCAAAGGTGCCAGCGACCCCGACGTCGAACGCCTGATGGAAGCCTTTGCGTTCCTCACCGCCAAGCTACGGCTGAAGCTGGAAGACGACTTGCCAGAGCTGACCCACCCCATGCTGCAGCTGTTGTGGCCGAACTATTTGCGGCCCCTGCCCAGCGCGACAATCATCCAATTCAGCCCTATCAGGCAATCCCTCAGCCAGTCACAGCGCATCCCAAAAGGGTCGCAGCTGTTCTCGAAACGGGTGGACGGTGTGGCCTGCGAGTTTCGCACCTGCACAGCGGTCAACATTCATCCGTTCGAGATCGACACGGTGGGCGCCACCCAGACACTCGACAGTTCCGTGGTCTGCATCGGCCTTCAAACACTGGTCGAGCGGCCGTTGAACAGCCTGGGCTGTACCAGCCTCGACTTTTACCTCAGTGGCGATACCCTCACCGCACGCACGCTTTATCTGTGGGTTTCTCAATACCTCAAGCATGTCAGCGTGACCATCAATGGCGAGGTTCGCCGGCTGCCGGCAAACAGCATCGCATTCCCTGGGTTCAGCCCCGACGACGCCTTGCTGCCTTACCCGCAGAACGTCTTTGATGGCTACCGGATCCTGCAGGAATACTTCGCCTTCCCCCAACGTTTCCATTTCTTCAGCGTGACCGGGCTGGAAAAAATCTGGCCAGCTCATGACAGCCCGCAGGTAGGCCTCGAATTTCACTTCACCCGCCAGCTACCCGACACGCTGCGTGTCAGCAGAGCAGATTTCAACCTGTTCTGCGCACCTGCGGTCAACCTGTTCCAGCACAGCGCCGAGCCCATCGACCTGTCCGGCCAGGACGCCCTTGTTCCACTGAAGCCCAAGGGCACAGAGCCGCACGGCTACGAAATCTTCAGTGTCGACCAGGTCATCAGCACCCGAACGACGACTGACGGGAACACCGGTGAGCAGCTGCGAACCTTCCGTCCCTTCGAGTCGTTCGCCCATGAAATCGAGCACGTTCAGGGGCGCACAGCGCTGTACTACCGCTGCCAGCTGGAAGAGTCTCTGCGCGGCGATGGCGTCACGCATCGAATCGCCTTCGTCCGCGCCGACGCCAACAGCTACATAGGCGAACTGGAAACCGCGTCCATCGACCTGACCTGCACCAATCGGGACCTGCCGCTGGCGCTGGGCATTGATGACATCAACGTCCTGACCGAACTGACGCCCCCGCTGGCCACCTACACCAATCTCTGTAAGCCCACCCGCCCCTGTCGGCCGGTGATGGACGGCCAGTTGCAGTGGGCATTGATCTCCAACATGTCGCTCAACTACCTGTCCCTGCTCTCGGTAGAACCGCTGAAAGCCGTGATCCGCGCCTACGACTTCATGGCCCTGCACGACATCCAGCAGGCCCGCACCACCCGTAAACGCCTGGCCGGCATGCGCGACATTCACACACAGCCCATGGATTGGCTGATCAAGGGGCAGCCCATTCGCGGCCTGCACACACGTCTGAAACTGGACCAGACCGCCTTCCTCTGCGAAGGCGACTTGTACCTGTTCAGTTGCGTGCTCGCCCACTTCTTCGCCCTGTACGCCAGCATCAACTCCTTCCATCAGCTGGAAGTGATCAACACCACCAATAACGAGCACTACACATGGCCAATACAGACCGGCAAGCAACCGCTGATCTAGCCGACAAGCTGCTCTCTGAGGCGCATCAGTACAACTTCTTCCAGTTGCTGGAGCGGCTGCACGGGCTGCATGGCGATGACCTCGAACCCCGTTGGCCGGACGAAGCCACCCGGCGGCGGGTGCGCCTGGCCTGCGACCCACGGCTGAGCTTCCCGGTTTCGGACGTGTACAAAGCCCAGAGGATGCCCGCTGAGCAAGAACGCTACCGCGTCGTTGCCACGTTTCTGGGCTTGCACGGCACCGATTCGCCATTGCCCACCTACTACCTGGAACAGGTGGCCTATGAACATGCGCAGGGCATCGGTGTACGCCCGGCCTTCTTCGACTTTTTCAACCACTACCTGCTCAGCCTGTTGCACCGTATATGGCGCAAGTACCGCTACTACATCCGTTTCCAGCCGGGTGCCAGTGACGGGTTTTCTCAGTATGTGTTTGCCCTGCTGGGGCTTAACGACACGCAGTTGCGAGGGGACACGGCGCTGCCCTGGAGCCGCCTGCTCAGTTTTGCCGGGGTGATCGCCAGCCGCAGCCGTGCGCCGGGCACTGTGGCCGGCATCATTGCGCACTGCTTCGACCTCAAGCATGTGCAGATCCGCGAGTTCGAGACGCGCTCAGTCACCACCACGTCCAGGCAGCTTGTCAGCCTTGGGCGTGCCAACGGCAAGTTGGGCAGCACGTTCATGGTCGGCAGCCGCACGCGAACCCGCAGCAGCAAGTTCACCATCGTGATCAGCGAGCTCGACCAGGCGCAGCTGCGGGACTTGTTGCCCAGCGGCATCAACTTCGGCCGTTTGCGCGCACTAATCGACTTTCTGCTGCGTGACGGTCTGGCCTACGACCTGGAGCTGCGTTTGAAACAGAACGCGTTGTCACCCTTCTGCTTGCACCGCAGCCAGGGGGCTTACCTGGGCTGGACCAGCTTCGTCGATGATCGGCATGGCCAGATCAGCCCGATTGTACGCTTTCGGGGGCGTTCATGAACACAGTGACCTTGAGCATCACCAACCTCGACCAACTGCAGCACGACGTTACTGCCCGGCACCGGTTCGATTGCAAGGGCGGCACCATCGGCAGCGAACGGGCAAGCTGGCGGATCAATGACCGTGCCCAGACCGTTGCGCCTCTCCACTGCGAAATCCGCTGGCTCGAAGGCAGCTTCTGCGTGATCGACCACTGCCACCGCACCTACCTGAATGACAGTTCCACCAGCCTGGAAACGCTTGCACCCAGGCGTCTTGTTGAAGGGGACCAGCTTCGCATTGGTGCCTACCGGCTACAGGTTCAGTACGCCCAGGATCAAGCCTGCACACGCTCGCTGGAGGACCTGTTCAACCCGGACCGAAGGGTGCTCGACCGCCTGATAGGCGAAGAGCCTGCCACCCCTTGGACGACAAAGCTTTCTGCCCCTCAACCAGCGGTCGAGATCTGCTCGGTCTTCAAGGCAGCCATGGGCAATGACCCTCTGGCAGCGCTGGACGCAGCGGCTGATGCCGGGGCATTCCGAGAATGTCCACTGCAGCGCCTGATTGCAGGAGAACACCCATGATGCGTCATCCACTACTGATCGCGCCGCTGCTGCTTGCGTTGGTCGGGCTCACCGGCTGCACCTCTTTGAGCAGAGCGAGCCAGGTCGTCATGGACCCTTTGTTGCCCATCGGGCCGCCCAAGGATCATGCGACCCAGGTCGCGTTCAGCATCAATGCCAGCCCTACCCTCAACGGCAATCCGAACAGCCTTGACGTAGCGGACGCACAGGAGCGTGCCCTGGAGCCCAGCCCCTACGCAGTGACCCTGAGTGCCGGCGACCCCTATGCGCTGACCGAAAAAATCGGGACCCTGTTCGAATACCTGCAAGCGCAATTTCCTGCGATGTCCCCCGTCGAAATGCACGACGAAGACGAAAGCGACCCGGCACGCTCGCCCCTGGAAGAAAGCGCCCCCGGCAGCTACGACGACCCTACCGTGGTACTGACATTGCCGCGCACCACAGCCGTTACCTCAGAGCCTGTGGCCACGCCTATTGCCATCAAGATCCTGCAACTGCGCGACGACTCACTGCTGCGCAACACCGTGTACCAGCTGCTGGACCAGGACCCGGCCAAGGCACTGCGCAGTACCTACATCCGTGGTGACGACTACCTGCTGCGCCCTGGCCAGTTCAAGTACATCCCGTTCGAGCCCCTCAACGCCGAAACACGCTACGTCGCGGTGATTGGCGACTACCGAGGCCATGAAAACGCCACATGGCGGCAGGTGCTGCGCATTCCGCCGCGTGGCCGCCAGATCATGCTGTCGGTGTTGGTCAACGACACGCACATCGTGCTCAAGGAAGAAGACTGATGGCGCCGCGACACCCTTTGCCCTTCCTGTTTACTCACGCTGACACGGAGCGCCCATGAGCTCACGTAATCCCGTTCTCTGGCCCGAAGGCCTGTTCGTCAAACCACAACATTTCCAGCAGGCGGCCAGGGCCAGCGAAGCAGCCCTGCACCAGCGCCTCGCCAGCCTCAATGCAGCCTTCTACGGCTTCAGCGAACTTCAGCTGAACGACGAATACCTGAGCCTTGGCAAGATCGCCATCACCCGGGCGCGGGGCGTCATGCCAGACGGCACGGTGTTCGATATTCCCGCCGACCTGCCGCCACCGCCGCCACTGGAAATCGACGACGACGCCTGCAAAGACAACGAGGTGTATCTGTGCCTGCCGCTGCGCACCAATGGCGGCCGCGAAGTGAGCTGGCCCGACAATGCCGCCAACTTCCGCTACACCGCCCAGGCGCAGGAAATCAAGGATACCCACACCGCTGACGGTGACCTGGTCCAGGTAGACCTTGCCGTGCCCAATCTGCAGGTCAGACGCACCAGCGAAGACAGCAGCGCCTACACCCGCCTGGCCCTGGCACGTATCCTGGAACGACGCCCCGACGGCAGCGTGCAACTGGACGAAGCGTTCTACCCCACCAGCGTGTCGGTGCGGGCGGTGCCGGCACTGCAACGGTTTCTTGACGAAATCACCAACACGTTGCGCGAGCGGGCGCGCGGCCTTGCTACGCGTATAGGTGCCTCGGGCCAGTCCGGTATCGCCGACATCCGCGACTTCAATCTGCTGCAGGCCATGAACCGTTGGTGGCCGTACTTCCAGCATCTCGCTAGACAAGCGCACACGCACCCTGAGCAGTTGTACCTGTGCATGAGCCAGGCCTGTGGCGAATTCGTCACCTTCACCGACCAGAACAGGCTGCCGCAAGAGTACCCCGCGTACCACCACACTGCACTGCGCGCCTCTTTCAAACCACTGGAAGACACCCTGCGCCGGTCCCTGAGCACCGTGTTGCAGCCACGCGCTGTTTCACTGCCGCTGGAGAGCGAACAATTCGGTGTGATGACGATCACGCTGGCAGATCGCCGGCTGATCGAGGACTCCGACTTCATCCTCGCCGTGCGCGCCGACCTGCCGCCACAGGCGTTGCGCCAGATGTTCGTCCAGAAAGCCAAGATCACCTCACTTGAGTCGCTCAGCGACCTGGTGCCTTTGCAACTGCCGGGCATCCCTCTATTGCCATTGCCGGTGGCACCCCGCGACCTGCCCTTCCATGCGGGATTCAGTTACTTCGAGCTGGACCGGCGTGACCCGGCCTGGGCATGCATGACCAAGGCGAATGGCTTCGGCATCCACATCGCGGGCGATTTCCCAGGGCTTGAACTGCAGTTCTGGGCGATCAGGAGTGAGTGAAATGGGAGAAGACAACAAAACACCCATCGATGAAAAAAACGCTGAAGTCAGCCCGCTTGATCCAACCCTTAAAAAGCCGGCACCCGACGCCCAGGCCACGGCAACCAATGCGCAGGCATCCACGGCAACCCCTGAACCAGAGCCCGCCTCGGAAGGCTACCCCGCCGACCCGGAATTTCAGCTGCGGGGCGGCTTCGCCAACCTGATGCTGGATGCCGCGTCACCGTTGTTCGGCTTGGTCATACGCCTGCGCACGCTGGACGAACTGCCAAACATCAAGGATGTGCACCAGCAAGTACGTAACCAGATCGACAACATTCAGGAAGAAATGCGCCAGCACGGTTACGAGCCCGCTCAGTTGCTGGCGTATTCCTACGGGCTGTGCCTGTTCATAGACGAGGCCGTCATGGAGCGGCCCTGGGGCAAGAGCAGTTGCTGGAGCCAGGAGCCACTACTGAGCATCTTCCACGACGAAACCTGGGGCGGGGAAAAAATCTTCACCGTGATTACCCGCCTGATGCAGGAGCCCACGCGTTATCAGGACGTACTGGAGTTCATGTACTACGCCCTGTGCCTTGGGCTGAAAGGCAAGTATGCGCTCGCGCCAAAAGGCGAAGAAACACTCAACGCACTGATTCACCAACTGCACGGGATCATCCGCGAACTGCGCGGCCCCACGCCAGAAGAAGTCTGCGACCCCTACACCAACGTGGCCCCGCGCAATTTCCGCATGAACCGGCAGTGGCCCTGGTGGAGCCCTTTGGTGATTTCGGCCATCGCCATGGCGGTGGCTTACGGCATCTACAGCTATCGCCTGCACCTGATTACCACCGAGGTACTGGAGTCGCTCAACGGCATCTTGCAGCAGTAGGCCGCCGCCATACGGGCCAAATGAATTTCACGAATTAACGAGGCTTCAAGCCTTGTTGAAAAGCCCATCGTTTCCGATGGCCACGCCACCTGTGGTGCGCGTGTCAATCCACATGGACGCAGGAGAAACTGCCATGCCAACACCCGCTTACATCAAGATCGAAGGCAAGACCCAAGGGAACATCACCGCCGGCGCATTCACCTCCGACTCAGTCGGTAATGTGTTCGTCGAGGGACATGAGGACGAGATTCTGGTACAGGAGATCAAGCACCAGGTGACTGTTCCTACCGATCCGCAAAGTGGCCAACCTGCTGGCCAAAGGGTGCACAAGCCCTTCATTTTCACCAGTTCACTGAACAAAGCCACACCCCTGATGTACCAGGCGCTGGCCAGCGGCGAAATGCTGCCAGTCGTTGAAGTGAACTGGTACCGCACCTCGGTGGAGGGCAAGCAAGAACACTTCTTCACCACCAAGCTGGAGGACGCCACCATCGTGGACATTAATACCACCCTGCCTCATGCCCAAAATCAGAAAAACGCGGACTACACCCAGTTGATCGAAGTGGCCATGTCATACCGCAAGATTTCCTGGACGCACGTAACGGCGGGTACTGAAGGTTCCGACGATTGGCGCAAACCGATCATCTGATCTAGCGGAAATGCCCGGGCAGCCATGATCTGCCTGGGCAGTTCGAAGCCTCAGACGGCGGACAAGGACTGCTTATGCCTAGCCAATCTGATTTGCGATACAGCTTCCAGCCACTCGTTGGAAAAGCTCAATTTGAAGTGGTGTCGTTCAAGCTCAAGGAGGCGCTCAGCCAACCGTTCACGTTGACCCTGGAACTGATCAGCTTCGAGCACGATGTCGACTTCGGCCACCTGCTCGACAAGCCCGTGCTGTTCACCATCTGGGACGGTGAACGCCCCGTCCGCTACGTGCACGGCCTGGTCAGCAGTTTCAGCCAGGGCGAGAGCGGCTTCCACCGCACTTACTATCACGCATTGGTCGAGCCGCAACTGGCCCGCGCCAGACTGCGCTCGAACTGGCGCATCTTCCAGCACAAGACCGCGCCGCAAATTCTCGAACTGATGCTGAAGCGACAAGGCATAACCCAGTATCAATTCGGAACTGGCTTCAACTATCACCCGCGGGAATTCTGCGTACAGGCCGGCGAAACCGATCTCGACTTTTTTGCGCGCATCGCTGCTGAAGAAGGTTTGGTCTATCGGTTCGAGCACACTGAAAAGCATCACAAGCTGATCATCACCGACCGACTGCTGACATTGGGGCACATCGAGTGCACCGCAGCTAAAGCAAAGATCATCGATGAAGGGTTTGCCGATGGCGATGAATCATCCAAACCCTACACAGTGCTGTACCACGCCAACAGAGGCGGCGACCAGCCCCAACCCTGCCTGCGGCGCTTGCGCTACAGCGAACAGGTGCGTCCCGCACGGCAGGTTCAACGCGACTACACCTTCACCCACCCGGCCTACCGCCAGGAACACAGGGCCTCAGGCCCCTATCTGAAGCACCAGTCCGCCGACTATGAGTGCTTCGATTACCCCGGCCGCTACAAACGCGATGCCGTTGGCAAGCCGTTCACCGAAAACCGCATCACCGCCTTGCGCCATGACGTACGCATTGCCGAGGTGCAAGGCGACGATATACGCCTGCAACCGGGCCTGAGCTTCACCCTGACCGGCCACCCGCGCGAAGACCTGAATGTGCATTGGCGGGTAAGCACAGTCAGCCACGAAGGCAGCCAGTTCACCAGCCTGCAGGAAGAAGCTGCCGGGGCTGACCAGAGCACACGATACGAGCAAAAGGCGGTACTGGTGCCGGGCAGAACCGAGTGGCGCCCGGCACCGTTGCCCAAACCACGCGTTGACGGCCCGCACATGGCCACTGTGGTCGGGCCACCCGGTGAAGAGATCTACTGCGACGAATGGGGCCGGGTCAAGGTCAGCTTCCCCTGGGACCGCGAAAGCCAGGACAACGAATTCAGTTCCTGCTGGATTCGGGTATCCCAAGGCTGGGCCGGCGGCAGCTGGGGCTCGATGGCCATCCCGCGCATCGGCCAGGACGTGATCATCCATTACGTCAACGGCGACCCCGATCAGCCGATGATCACCGGCCGTACCTACTGCGGCAACCAGCTGCCGCCGTACGACCTTCCCCGCCACAAGACCTGCATGACCATCAAGAGCCAGACCCACAAGGGCGATGGCTTCAATGAGCTGCGCTTTGAGGACGAACTGGGCCAGGAAGAAGTGTTCATTCATGCTCAGAAGGACCAGAACAATGTGGTCAGGCACGATGAGAGTACGCAGGTAGGCAATGACCGCAAAGAACAGGTCAACAACGACGAATCAATCCTGATCGGCCACGACCGTAATGAAACGGTGGGCAACGATGAGCACGTCACCATTGGGCATGACGCCACGCTCGACATCGGTCGAAACCACACAATCAAGATCGCCAAGGATCGTGTGGAAACCATCGGCAATCACCGCCACGACCAGATCACAGCCAATCACCACACCCGCATTGGCGGCAACCTTGAGCAGCAGGTCGAAGGGCATGCCGAGCTTGAAGCCCGAGGGGATATCCGCAGACGTACTCGCCGTTATGAACTTCGAGCATCGGAAGCAGTGGTCATCCAAGGCCCTGGGGGCTCCATTCGAATCGATGAAACGGGCATCACACTGGACAGCCCGACGATTCGCATCACCGGCCAAATGCTCAAGTCGGTAGACGGGGCAAGCAACCTCTTTTCCATCAGCGGCGCGCCGGTCAATGGGAAGCCTCTTGAGCGCCAGTGCGGACGCCGTCCCGATGGCACCTGCACTTTGCCCGACTGCCGCTGCATCAGAGGGCCAGGCCAATGAAAGCAGCCCTTTCCAATGCGCGGCCAGACGAGGACTTCCCAAATAACCCTCGGTTCATGTTGCTCTTGACCCGCGTGCTCGAGCACTGGGCCTACCGACCAATACCCCAAGAGGGCGAACTGGTCCCGGCCTATGCCCCTTCGGTACTCGAACTCATCAATGAAATCAGCCGAAATACCCAGCACGCCTGGCTGTGGAGGGGCAGCGCCCTGGACGACCGTCACGACTTTGGGCCATTGCTGGTAGACGTGTCAGAAGCGCCCGAACTGCTTGCCCATGCAATATCGACCTGGATGCCCATTGGCGGTGCCATCGCGCTGGATGCCGAGATCGGCCTTGCCCAGTTGGCAGACCACTTCACCAGCCTTGTGCAGATCGCGCTTCCAGATCAGGGGCTGGCCACTTTCCAGTTCAAACCTGACCACCTTGCGGCTTGGCTGGATGCACTGGATGAAGACCATCGAGCAGCGTGGCTTGGCCCTGTGACGTCGCTGGCCTGGCGAGTCAACTGGGGGCCGGTGCACGCGTGGAAAACGCTCGAGCGCAGCCCGACCAATGCCCGGTCTTATCAGGAACCTGCATTACCCCTTCGCCAGCTTGAACTTGAGCGGCTGCAAGCAGGCATGCACGAGCACTTCGTGCTCACGTTGGCGCATGAGGTATTAGCACTGCCACAGCACGCCACCCACACATTGGCCGACATCCGGCAATGGATCGAACGCCTGCTGCCGCAACTGAAAGCCCTCAACTTTGGCGATGAAGATGTCGCGGGGCAATTTATCAGGCTGATTGCCCGGCACATGTGGCTCATGACCGATGACCAGGCGGGGAAGATCTACACCAACCTTGAGGAGTCACCCCAGGGCCGCCTCCGCGAGCTGCGCGCACTGATCGAAAGCAAGGAACCCACCCATGAATGACGCCAGTGTCAGCAGTGCCACCTCCGGCCCTGCCTGTAGTGCACGCATCCCCATCCTGCCAGTGCGCTATGCCATCGTGCCACGCATCGGCGACACACCGTCCTGTCGCTATGCCGATGCAGGTTTCAACCTGGAAAAAGGCTTCGCCCCCCTGCAGCACTCCGCCTACACCCTGCGCGCCTTGCGCCCGGGCTATGTCTACGTGTTCATGAAAGGTCCGAAGGGCGAAAAGCTGATCATCCATGAGTACGTTGGCGCGGGGCTTTACAAGGAACTGCGTTACAAAGGGCTGGAGAACTACCACCTGCGTGATCGCTACCTCTCCAGCCGGAGCATGGGCTGGGTATGGGCCGATACCTGCCCCGATACCGCCAAGGAAGTGTGGATCGGATACAGCCCGCACCTGTGGACCAACGCCGTCACAGCCCGCATCACCGGTTCATCAGCCCTGCGCAAACGGCACATGCGGCAGTTGGACATGGCCGAACTGATCGCCGGCAACCAGGCGCCGTCCACCCAGCCCCATGTGTTGCCGGTCAGTGCCCTGCAAACCTGGGTCGAAGACTTCAAGCCCACAGAGCGGCGCATGCCGTTGACCTGGAGCAGCGACCCGGTCACCGAAACCTTGCCTATCGGCAACCTGGTCGCCGTTGCGCGTCACTACCCCTGGACCCAACCGAAAGTACCGGTGGTGGTAGCACTCGCCGACGCCGAAGGCATGGCTCTGGACCTGAGCCTGTCGGTCTCGGCCTACCAGCATCAAATGCGCGACCTGATGCCCGCCGAGCAACTGGCACACACAAAACCCGCGCAACCTCCCGAGCAGGAACGCGTGCCGGCGTGCTACCGCCTGGATGCCGAGCAGCTGAGCGTGCAAAGCCGCGATTTTCACCATCGCAACCTGGTGGGCATGCTGCTGAACAAGACGCTGGAAAGCATGTACCCGGCCGATGCGCCTTCACCGGAACTGGCCGCGTTCAGGCTTGGCACGGAGCGGCGTGGGCCTGCGCTGTCTGCGGCCGAGTCACATTTCCAGGCCCTCACCCATGAGGATTACTCCCCCAACGGCGCGCGCCTGGCAAAGCGCATCGATATCGCCAAATACCGGCATTTCCTCGCCGAGCGCGATGAACTGGAACGGCGTATTGCAGCCCTGCGCAACCTGGCCTTGCAAGCCAGCAATGATCATGACGCCTGGCTGGCCACTGCCGAATCGCAACATATCGACAACCCCTACAGCCTGGCTGCCGCCCTGGCGTGTTACGACCGCGACGAACGCACCTCCGCCCGCGGTCTGGAAATCTCGCTGGCTTTGCTGATTCACCCGATGGGCCAGCCGACACCCGGCACCGAAAATCATGACCGACGCTTCAAACGCCTGGAGCAATGGCTGGACCAGCACGACAGCCCGCTGTACACCGCCTTGGCGCCGTTCAATCCGTTCAAGGACAAAGCGGATTCGATCGGCTCTTTGTTCGGTGCCAGCGACAACGTGATCGAAGGATTGGTGGGTCGCTTCCCGGCCATGGCCGACATCACCGACCTTACCGCCCAGTCGGTCAATGCCGTGGTGCTCAAACGCTTGCGCGGGCAAACCCGCTGGGATGCTAGTCATGGCCTGCGTCAGCAGGTGTTATTGGCGGCGCGTGAGGCGAATGCCGAGAAGGCGTTAGGGCTGTTGGCCGCGCGTTACCGAATCACGGAACAAGCCATCACGGAAAACCCGTTCAGCCAAGAAGTGGAGAAGTACCTGAAGAGCGGCATGGCGGAGGTTGAAGAGATGAAGCAACTGCGCATCTCGGGAAGCCGGACAATATCGATCGAACTGACCACTACCACACGAGTGAAACCCAACTTTCTCGGGCTGCTCACCTCGGGCGGTGGTGGTGGTTTGAACGCAGGGATGCTGTGGTTCAACGTGATTTCGCTCAAAACCGCCTACTACAGTCTGCAAAAGAGTGATGCACCGGAACACACCATGGGCTTTGCTTCATCGATTTTCGGGGTGATCGGTGCTGCGGCGGCAACTACGGTCAGCGTGCGGGCAACGCAAAAGGCCGTCATGCTGAGATTGAGTGCCACGGTGCCGGGCATGGCTTTCGGCAATGGGGTTATAAACTTCTTAAGCAGTAATTTGTTTGCCCGTTTAGCCGGATATCCTGCAATAGCATTTGGTCTGTTCTCTGATGCATCCAAGGGGTTGCGCCAGTTCAATAACGGAGACTCTACTGCAGGCAGATACACTATTGCGGGTGGATTAACCATGGCTATTGGCTCTGCTGTGGTATTGGAAGCCGGACTTGCCGTCGCAGGTGCTACATCGGTGGTGCCCTTTGCCGGATGGGCCGCTGCTGCCCTTGTCTTCGTAGGCGTAGCCATCATTGCGGGCGGGCTTTACCTCCACGCCAAAGCACATGGGCGCCTTCACAGTCCTATTGAGCTGTGGGCAGCACGCAGCGTCTTCGGTAATCGAATCAATGATGGAGAGGTGCACCCTGACATCACCTTGGACTATGAGCAGAAACTTCCTGCTTTCGCGTCGCTGCAAACTGAAATCAAAGCTTGGCACAACGAGCATTACGGACCAAAACTACTATCGGCCGAACAGGCCGTGTCACTCGGCATAACTAAAGTTGACACTAAATGGCATCGGAATGATCACTGGTCTCCGCCCAACTGGACTGCTATCACCCATAACGAAGTAGCCACACCTCAACCAACTGTTGAGTTTACCGTGCTACTGCCTGGCTTCAGGTTAGGTGTAAGCGAATGGTCAGGGAGCTTGAGCGCCCTCCGTGACAACCAAGGAATGGACGTTTTCCCAATCGCCCCAATCGGTCACATCGTAGGTGCTGGCTTAGTTCTGCATTTCGAGAACACACTAGCCAACCAAAATCATGTCTCACTGCATCTCGCTTACAGCGCCAATCAAGGGTTGGATGAAGACAATGAGATCCTCGCAACTTTTCGTCTGGAACGCTGACCATGGCAACCATCTGGATATTCAACCCAACGTCAGACTCCGGACTCAAACCTGCTATCGGGGGACAACTTCTAAAAGTTTCCGAAAATAATTTATCTCTTCGAAACCCCTGGGTTACAGACTCCGTATTCATGGGAAAACTATACTGCGCAATGACGCTCATGCTAATAATCGGCTTTTACCCCTACTTACTCCCAAGCATCTTAGACCTATATGCCAAAGATAAATTATTAATGTTTTTTCTTTTAGTAACACCCTTTCCATTCACTCCTTTCCTAGCTTATCGAATTTACTTCATAAAGAATTTATCAAGTTTCTGCCTCAATCGCTCAACTCAAAAAATCTACTACCGACGTTTGAGCAAGGTATTAGTCTTTGAGTGGAGCAACACCGGAGGTGGTATTTTCAAGCGCACCGAATACGGCGGTTCATCATTCAGCACCAGCTATGCCCTCGCCTTCGCCCCTCGCCGAGCGGATGGCAGTCTCCACCAAAAAGACTGCCTCTGGATCGACAGCAACGAACCCAACGAACCCGGCGTAAAGCACGTCGCTGAAGTCTGGGAATACCTGCGACACTTCATGGCCTACGGCCCGGACAAGCTCCCCCCGCCCGGCGAAGCCAACTGGTGGCACAAGCCACTCCACGCCATCTGCCTGACCCCGGCTGAAGCTTGGCGCCACTATGCCCCCTGGCGTACCGGCGAGCCCGGTGAAATGCAGGGCAAAAAGAACTGGCAACTGCCGTTCTGGGCCGTGCTGTTCCCCTACAACCTCACGGTTGCCATCTGCTGGTACTTCATCTGCAAACTTTTCAACGTCCGAGCAGCACCACCGCCACCAGAAGCATTTGAGGACGCCCCAGCGCATTCAACCCAAAGGAAGCGGAGATGAACGACGCCTCCGTTAGCAGTGCCACCTCCGGCCCTGCCTGCAGCGCACGCATCCCCATCCTGCCGGTGCGCTATGCCATCGTGCCACGCACCGGCGACACGCCCGCCTGCCGCTATGCCAGTGCAGGTTTCAACCTGGAACAAGGCTTCGCCCCCCTGCAGCACTCCGCCTACACCCTGCGCGCTTTGCGGCCAGGCTATGTGTACGTGTTCATGAAAGGTCCGAAGGGCGAAAAGCTGGTCATTCATGAGTACATTGGCGCGGGCCTTTACAAGGAACTGCGTTACAAAGGGCTGGAGAACTACCACCTGCGTGATCGCTACCTCTCCAGCCGGAGCATGGGCTGGGTATGGGCCGATACCTGCCCCGATACCGCCAGGGA
>Ga0213823_1000715_pt1 | contig 24395 bp, 24 predicted proteins | sample MC6MC0907MG_FD_179887 | JGI IMG/M metagenome (GOLD analysis project Ga0213823, IMG submission 179887) | Enriched soil aggregate microbial communities from Iowa State University, Ames, United States - MC6-MC0907-MG | ecosystem: Environmental > Terrestrial > Soil > Unclassified | place: USA: Iowa...
TTTTGGTGGTGCAATTGGATCCGCAATTGGGGGATGGGCATACGCCGTGGGAGGATGGAGTACTACATTATGGATTGGAATAGCTTTCCCAGTAGTTGCCATACTTTATTTTGCCACAGATAAGAAGTAGTTCTATGATAGTCTTCTTATTGGGTGTATTAGCAGTCAGGAGAGAGGCCTGGCTGCTTTTTTGCTACTAAATAAGTTTCAGTTACTTAACATAAGTTAGCTATGCTTATATATTATATATGTATCTTTCATATACAAAACAATAAAATAATCATTATTTTAAAGCTTTCAAAACTAATCTCCCTTGAGTAAATAAGCGTTCCTACTTATTACAGAAACGTCCCCAAAAGTTGAGAAATTCAAATGAGCATGTTTAAACAAATTTATTATGTTTTAAACGGCTTTATTGTAAATTAAACAACTTTAATATCTCTGCACACACATCATTCGACTTTCTTATTTTTCTCTTTCTTCAAATTGCTGTAAAAAGTATTTTTGGCAATTTGAAATAGCCAAGTAGATACTTTACTACGTCCTTTAAAACTATGAATTGATTTAAATGCTTGAAAAAATGTTTCTTGTGTCAATTCCTCAGCATAAGTTTGTCTTCAGATAAATAGAACAAATATTTATAAATCTGTTTTTCGTATTTGATGTATAACTGTTTAAACTCATCCAATTATTTACCTCCTTTCGAAAGCCTTCAGTATGTAAGTGTCTGCATAAAGTAAAACGTTACATTATTTAATAAAAATTTTAATAAGGGATAGGATTTCCCTCCCCCTCTATCAATGTTATTTTTTACTATCCTGTTCCCTTACTTTAAGTACATTCCTTCACAATCTCAAATTATTTTAGAATAAATATCTAATTTAACTCCCAAGTGTTAGTCAATTTTCTACTACATCTCTTTCTTTAACTCCCCTGTCCGAAGTTGAAGAAGTACCACAAAAATAAGCGTTAATTCTTAAAATTAGCGTTAATCCTTCTTAATGTTAATTATGATATAATAAAAAACGTCTAATCCCATATGTACCAAGGGAGCTGGTTGGTTAACTCCCTTTACATGGTGTCTATGACCATCTTCTTCTGATGTATTCACCTTCTATAAAAATATTACTGTCCTTCCATTTTCTTTGCATTCAATCTTTCTTCTAATACATGAATCATATAAAGGAAATGGTCAGCTTCCCGTAAAACATGGTCTGCTAAGAGTGGATTAATTACGTTACGAATTTGACACGATTTGATCAGGTCTAATCCCGCTTGCTTAAAAGCACGAATTTCCTGTGCAGCAGTTTCACTTTCTTTGTTCATTTTTCCAATAATCGGGTAAGTAGGCTGTTTGTGATAGAGCATCGACTCGACATCTCTGGCTTGATTCAAAAGTACTTCAAAATCATCTCCAAATTTCAGTGCTGCCCTTACTAAATTCCTTTCTGATTGATCAAGCAACGAAGCTATAAAACGGGAGTGTTCCATCATAATACGAAGCCAAAATACATTCTCACTAATAATGGCATCTTGAATGGGATCCAATATTCCTTCATTAAATTTTTTTAATGTCCGCATAAAATATTCCGCTTCACGTGCAATATGGTCCACTAGTAAAGGAAAATTGAAGCCGCTTACTTTGCAATTAATAATTAGGATTAACAAATTCCGTTTGAAATTTCTAAAGCCATGCACTAATTCAATACTTTCTTCGTTTAATTTTCTTACCAATGTTACATTGTTCGGCACTTGATAAGCCTTTTTTTCCTGTTGTTCAAAATAATAATGAAACCTGTCTGTTTGTTGGATTAGCTGAGTGTCTTTACGATTAAATCCTTCTCCCAAGAATAACGCGTGCTCCTTCATAATTCTAAGCCAAAACCTGTTTTCAGTAATTGAACGTTCAACAAATAATTGTTCAGTAAGTGATTCAGGTCTTGCTGCAAACGATTCAGGTGCAATCAACATCTGATTAAATTGATCCGAACTAACATGACCAGGAAGTGGGGGTTGATTTTGCATGTTTAATCTCCTTTACTATGGCTTTATTACTATTGATATTAAAAATTAATTCGAATATGTTTTGGACAAAGTAAGATTTCATATGAAAATTATCTAGGTTATAAAAAAACTTGCTTAAAAGGCCAAGGCAGCAAAATCGTTTCAGGGAGGTTTCGTATTTAACCTTTCAGAACGAAACTTTCTGATGTAAGAGGAAGATACTCAGCCACATCACTAAAATAAATTTATCCATTATATAGATATAAGCCTTTCCAACCTTTTGCTTCTTTCATATTTTGTAACTATCAAAGAATGGGAGGTGTAAATAATATGTCAGATGGATATGGCGGAGGAAGTTTTGCTTTGATTGTAGTATTGTTTATTCTACTTATTATTGTAGGGACTGCATTTGTTTTTGGAGGATTTTATTGATAATCATTCATGCTTTAAGATTGGAATTAAAAAAATGATTGGTTACGGTGGTTAAAGATAAAGTGGTTCCTCATTTGTTTTAAATGTGGAATTGTTTTGCCTTTTAATTAAGGAGCTACTTGATGTCTAAATGATCCCCCCTATTTGTTTAAACAACAAAATAAGCACCACTAATAAAATGATGCAGGTACATGTTCCATCGTATATTAGTGGTGCTTCCTCATTTTATAATTACTTCTACTTTGGTTGTTATTCTGTTATAGTTTTCTTTTATTTATTATTCTTATACACAAAAAAGTCATACCTCAAACAGTCATGATTGATGCACTATCTCAAAAAAATAACCTCTAATCGCTTGGACTAGTTTTACCACTATATTTATGGGTATGTGGATGTGCACCGTCCACCGATGTTACTCCTTGAAAATTATGATAATGTCCCCCACTGGACAAAGGAATAGCGGGACCTGTCACTCCTCGAATTTCATGTCTATGCCCTTCATTAATTGAAGTCACAGTAAATTATGAATGGGTATGCGGAACTCCAGTAGGTGCAGGTTCAGTCGTTCCAGCATACTTGTGGTCATGCCCTACATTAATGCTGGTGATTCCTGAAAAATGATGTCGATGAATGGGTCTTCCGTCCCACGAAGTTAAATATAAAATGTGAGAGTGTTCTGAATTCATATTCGAATCGTTTGAATGAAGAATAAATCCAGTAACTGGTATTCCTATATTATTAACACCTTTCTAATCGATATCATAAATTTATGAAATGACTAATTAACTCATGCATATTTTCTAAAAAAACATAACTAAAGTAAGAGCCGGTATTAGACTCGTTCCAGACTTATTTATTTATCTAAAATTAAGGGAATTAAAGATCTTTTGTCTTTACAAGGTAATTGATTAGTAACTAAAGAAGCGTATCTTATAAAAGATACACTTCTCGGAGGTGGGAATAAGGTGCCTTGGAAAGGCTTTGGCGATGGAGAGAAATTCCTAATCTCTCATTCATAAAATATGAAAAAAAAATAAAGATGATTGGACAAGCGTTTATAATAGATAAAGTTATTTAAAAATAATAAATACCCTTATAAACTATTTGTGAATTTTTATAAATATGGATAATTATCCAAGAAATACTTGTCAAAAAAACTATATATAGAGAGAGAAAGTTATTCTTTCTTCGCATTAATACAAAAGGTGGTGTTAGCTATGTGGGGTTGCGGCGGCTACGGAGGTGGTTATAGCGGCAGCAGCTTTGTTTTAATCGTAGTATTATTCGTTCTATTGATCATTGTTGGAACTTCTTTTATGGTCGGCTACTAATTATTGGTCTAGCTACAAATGGAAAAGGGCTGGTTAGTTAAGTCTAATCCGCCCTTTTTCAGATGGACTTTTGAATATCTTTACATACCTATTAACCGTTACTCATTTTTGGTCCCGAATAAATTTAACAGCATTTAAACCAATCATCTGTGCAGCTAAAGCTGTGTTTCCATCTGGTAATATCGGCGCAATGGAAAGATCGGCAACTTTGAGGTTTTCGGTACCAAATACATTCAGAAATCCATCGACAACTCCTTCTTCAATAGTCCTTCCCATCCTGCATTGTCCACCATAATGATTAAGTGCGTTATAAGAGGCTTTAGCAAAATTAGCAAGTTGCGCTCGCTTCTCTTTTGAGTCCTTTATATTAAAAATATCTTCGGAAGGATATACAACCCGATAAATTCCTTCGGGATCTATTTGACGGGCTCTTTTAATAATATTATAAGTCTCAATATAGTGATCCACCATATACTCTAAATCATCAGGATTGGCCAATGGGTTAAAGTCAACAGATGGGTATGCTTCAGGATCGCTATGTGCTGCCAAAATGGTCCCTTTACTTCTAGGATTAAGATCTACTATTCCAATACTCATGATATTACTAGGATTATTTTCGTTAAAATTCCAGTTGTTTATCAAGACATCCTGTACGGGAACAAATCTTGGAAAAATGTTACCTAAGAGTTGAAGACGACGACTTGCACGTTTCCCTTCATTATCATCTCTTTTAAATGCGCCCAATGGTATTGGCTGATCAGGGTCAGATGACATAACCATTAAGAGCCGGGTGGTTTCGACTTCAATTCCAATCCCAACTGCGTAATGTGTTTGAAAATTGTACCCAACATTTGGGCTTTCAACTAATGTAGATATACCTGCTTTTTCTAAATCGGAGGTTTGACCAATTCCAGAACGGTTCAGAATCACAGAGGAAAAATTTCCTGCTGAGACGATAATGCCTTGTGTAGCAAAAGCTCTTTGCGATTTCCCGTTTCTGACAAATTCAACACCCACAGCTATTTGATTTTCTCCGTCCTGTTCAAATAAGATTTTATTTACTGTGGTTTTTGCAATAATTGCCAGTTTTCTTCGCCCAACCCCAAACTCATCTGGATCAAATTCGTCGCCTTGTGTCACTATAAATTCATTTAAATATCCAGTTGCAGTTGAAGATCGTATAAATTTTCTCGATTCCAATTCTTCTTGAGTAAATTGTGATTTAATAAATGTACAGTCCCTTATACCCGTATTATAGTCTTCTACAATAGGAATTCCTAAGACATCGGATGTGGCTTTGGCTAAAGTAGTGGTAAGACCATTGTTAGGAATAATCTGTTGTCTTATAAATATGGGGCCATCAAATCCTCTTTCATCTGGGTTTTGAGTGTTACCCGTATAAGTTTCATTTTCAATAAATAACTCGCGTACATTATTATAACTCCATTGAGATCCTACAAGACTTGCCCAATCATCATATAGGTTCCTGCTGCCTCTAACAGCAAGCATGGCGTTGTGCTCAGAACTTCCTCCAATCACTCTGCCACCTGATAATAGGATTTGACGGCCAATAGTTTGCTCTAATTTAGACAGGATATTGAAAGAGAATTTATTATCAGTGGATAATGTTAGAGAAGTACCACCATTTGGGCTACTCATTTGCTCCGTCATATTTGTACCTGCTTCAAGGACAAGTACTGATGTCGTTTTATCATCAGATAATTCCTTGGCAATCACACCACCAGCTGTTCCAGCACCGATTACAATAAAATCAAAAGTATTTCTTGGGGACATTTCATCCTTCCTTTCCGAATCCAAATAAATATAATTAACACCCCTCGTTTATTTGTATGAGGAATATCACTTTTTGTGTGTTTGTCCATGTTACTTTCGTCCTTCTAATTGGATCAAGACACTTATAGTGATTCTTAAAGAAGATGACAATTTTGAATTGGAATTATCCAAAAATGGCAAAAAAATTAACCCCGGGGGGTTTATCTTAAGGAAACTCAAACATAAATATGATTAAATATGAAAAAAGGCATCCGAATGGGGACATTCGGATGCCTTTTTTCTACAATCTGAGGCACTAAAATTAGTGCTATTTATTATCATATTAAACAACCAACAACTCTTATACGCGAAATTTTTCGGGGAATTGTTTCACAATTGCAACCGTGATGGTGTCCGACATTTGTAAAGCTTCCGCCTCAATTTTATCAAACACAGCAATACTCCCTTTAAAATCTTTTTGGATCATTAATACTGCTTCCCTTGTAGTAAGTGCCAGATGCTCGAAAAACATTTTTCTGAATTCCCTTTCCGATATAAAAGGATTTATTGTACTTAGGAATTCGCTAATTTGTGCTCCGTTTGCGTACCATCTGCGTTCTATTTCTGCTACAGCTTTCTGATTGCCTGCTTTTGCAGCTTTGACCAGTTCCGCACCAATGACCAGGTGCTCCCTTATCAAGTTGGTGAACTTTGCAGCTATATTATTTCCATAGAATGGCCTTAGTAAATTTCCCATATCTGTAGGGTTCCGGAGAAGACGTGCAGTAACAAAGTCAACATCAGGTAAATTAAAAACAATGCTTATGATTGTCATTCTTGTCCAGTATACATGTTGTTCCCAAACTAATCGCATGGCACTTTTTAAACGTACTTCCTGCACACTAATGCAAGACGAATTGACCTTAGGATCCATTGTTTCACCTCCACCTTTAAAGGAACTTCCTACAATGATGAGGAGGATAAATAATACAACAACTAATGCAAAGTTCCTCTCATTCCATCACTCATGTATAACACCTCTTAACTAAATGTTCATTCTTATGAAAAGATGGTCTATTCACTAATAAGTCATAAGTGATTACTCCTACAATAATTAATAAAAAGAACAATACTACGATTAGCGTAAAGTAAAACCAATGCCGCACATTCCAACACAGGGTAACAATGGCCACCGCTACAATCGCAGAATCATTTAGTTTTCATCACCTTAGTATTTATGATGTTGTTTTCACACCTACTCTATATTTTTATGATTCAAAAAAAATGTGGTTGGACAAACATATACTTTTTCCAAAACTCATTCACATAAAAGCGAGAATTGGGATACTTAACTATTTATCCAGGAAGTTTGTAGAAACCTCTGAGATAGTCCAGAGGCTTTTTTTTATTAAAAATGTCCTAAATGTAATGTATATATTGACCAGGTTAGGGATTTAAGAATAAAGTAAAATTCATTTGACTGGCTGCATTGTTCCACTATTTAGTAATTGGTCAATGTTTCCGACAAAACATGAACATTCTAGACCATCAACAAACAGTTAAATTAACTTGATTCCAGTAATGTGGAATATCAAAAGCATAATAAATATTTTTACCAATAAGAAATAGTAGCTAGTACGATAATTAATAAAACAAACAATACAACGATTAACGTGAAGTTAAAACCGGATCCATACCCATAATCCGTAGCCCATAAAACTACCACCTACTTTATTATCTAGATATAAAAATTGAACTACATTAATATGATATTTTTATAAAAAATGTTGATTGGACAAGTTTATATTTATTCAATAAAATCAGCAATTAAACTAATAATGTATTAGAACATTTTGAAGTTTCCCGTGTTTAAATTAAGCTTTTTTGTCCTTACAAGGTAATTGATGAGTAAGTAAAGAAGCGTATCTTATAAAGATACACTTCTCCGGAGGTGTGGAATGATGTGCCTTGGTAAGGCGTTGGCTTTGGAGAGAAATTTCTCATCTCTCATTCATAAAATATGTAAAAAGAAAAAAGATGATTGGACAAGCGTTTATAATAGATAAATTTATTTGAAAATAATAAATAATCTTATAAAATATTTGTGAAATTTCATAAAAATGGATAATTGTCCAAGCCATACTTGTCCAAAAAACTATATATAAAGAGCGGAAGTTATTCTTTCTTCACATTAATCCAAAGGTGGTGATAGCTATGTCAGGATACGGCGGAGGCAGCAGCTTTGTTTTAATCGTAGTATTATTCATTCTATTGATCATTGTGGGAGCTTCATTTATGAGCGGCTACTAATTATTAATCCAGCTACTCAAATGGAAAGGGCTGGTTAGTTAAGTCTAATTAGCCCTTTTTCAGATGAACTTTTGAATTGAAAGGAGGTTGTATTCATGTTTTTCTTCCCAGTTGGATTCAGAAGAAGAAGATTTCCGATTGAAATCGAAATCGAAATAGAGAGAAGACGGCGTATTGAAATCGAGATCGAGATAGAAAGAAGACGACGCATTGAACTTGAGAGAAGATTTGGTCGTAGATTCTTCTAATCAAATAAATTTCATCTCTTTTAGGGCCCTCGGGCTCTCTTTTTGGTATAAGGGGAACTCCGGTGGAAACCTAAGAACTTGTCTCAATCATATTAATTACTTTCTTCATCTTTTCCATCTCACACATTTGATTGCAACTTAACTATAAAAAGACTCAATATTATTCAATAATAAACACATTTCTTATTGAACTATACTGCCCAGTTAGTTCATCAAGAACTTATTTAGATATAAAGTAAATTATCTCAGGGTCTCCGTCGTCTAAATTTTCTATAAATCCACTTTGTATAAAACCATTTGCATTAAAAACTTCCTGTATTCTTTGATTTGAATGATTGGTTGAAGAGAATATTTTCTTAGTTGGTGAAATGTTTATAAAATACTCAATAAGTGATGTTGCATATCTTTTTCTTCTTTCAACTGGTTTAACAATTATCAATGAAATGAAGCTACATTCGAAGAAATGCGTATCAAATATTAAAAAACCACTGATATGATACTTATCTTTAGCAACTATACATCTATCTTCTTCAATAGCTTTTCTAATATATTCACGTCTATTGTTGTTACCGATTACTTCTACATCGATTTTCATTATCTCGTCTAAATTAGTTAACTTTGCCATTCCTACGGATTTCAAAATGTTACCTCACTAACTTTTTAGATAACTGAATTCGCCCCTGATTGGAACAATTCCTTCTTCAACTCCTGCATCGTTAGTTTAAGTGATAATATTCACAATATCTACTCTATATTTCAACATAAATATCCATTCTTTATTGAATACGTTCCTCACAATCTGGCCCTTAACATAAAGAAAGAGCACAATTCTTACTGCAGAATTGCGCCCGATTGTTGAAGATCATTACACAACCTTGTTGAACAAATGCTTCCATTAAAGAAGGTATATTAAAATTTTTACTTTTTTGCTAAACGATCAAAAATTCGTTAACTGATTTTGCTTTCCCACTTATCCAACTTTTTACTAATTAACTCATGTAATTCTTTATTGTTCTCGGATAATTTGTAAAACATAGCTAAGGCTACTAAAATAACATCAATACATTCTTCTTTTACATCTTCGATTCCTAATTGTTTGTACTCACTTCCGCTTGCTTTTATGTAAGATAGTACAGCTTGAGAGGTTTCGCCAACTTCCTCTGATAGCTTTAATGCCATTTGCTCTAACGTTTTTGGTTCTTTTTCACTCAGTAACTTAATTTCTTTTAACAACTGTTCCAAGATTTCTTCCTCTTTCTTTGATAATTTCTGAAGTTATTTTAATTTTATTATTGCCATTTATCTATATAGGTACTTTTGTAATTCTTAAGTTTTTTTACTAACTCTTTTGAATTATTGTCAATGACTATTAAATCTTTATACTGCCATTTTATAAATCCTTGGTCGATCATATGGTCGAAAAGAGATAAAATTGGTGTGTAGTAATTGTTGATATTGACCTATTACCACTCTCTACCTCGATTAGATTTCCAGTCATACGGTAAAATCTCTTTCAATAAAACAAACGTGTCATTTTCAACCTCTACAACAGCTTCTAAATTTTCTTTTGAAAGCTGACTGATCAACTCACGGCACCGTCCACATGGTGGAATAGCATTTCCTTCCGAGTCAACTGCTACAATAGCTTTTATTTGATATTCACCATGTTTCAGCATGTCCGCAACTGCTGAATGCTCTGCACAAAAACCCATGGAACAAGCGGTATCTATGCTAATTCCTGTATAGATATTACCATCTACAGTTTCAATGGCTGCACCAACACCTCCGTACTCAACAAAATCATTTAATACTGTAGGTGAAGAAACTGCAGTTGCAATCTTTTTTAACTCTTTATGATTCATAAGTGTCAACCTCCTTTTCTGTTACATACAATGCCAAGCTCGATTGCTTAAAATATAAATGTTTTGAAACAAATTACCTTATATATTTTTTGTTGCGGATTTCCCAACTCCTATAAGAATAAAAATAACCTTGAGTTTTTAGTAAACTTTTGTATTATTATCTATATTTTCAATTTTAATAAAGTCAAACTCAGCTTCATAGTCCTCTCCTTGTGGACTGCAAGCATAAATACCCACTTTAATACAATCCTTCTCTTCAAAGAGATGGGCCATTCTTATTTGTTTCCATGAAATAGCGTCTATTGAATAATCAACATAGTAATTACTTCCTCTTCTTGTAATTCGATAGAAAAGCGAATTCAGATCTTCTAATAATTCCTGGCTAGACCAATCAGAATAGCCGTAATTTGTTACAACAACACCTAATTTACTATTACCATCAGGTATATATTCAACTGATGTCTTTAACCAAGTATCTTTTGAGAATCGAACCATTAAACCAGCTTGATCATATCTATTCTTTGGTTTAGATTTTACTCTAGTAATCACTCTAAAGTCTCCATTTAGTTCATAATATAAAAAATGCCCATTATCAGCTTGAAATTCATAATGTGTTTTTTGCCAGAAATCTGTCTCTTTGTCAGTTTTTATTATTAAGTTCGATTTCTCGCAATTAACCTCCCATTTTTTAGGTGGGGAGAACCATTTTAAATTTTTATCTAATTCTACATTGTTAAATTCTTCTATTAGTATGTTACTATTGGTCAAAATACTGTCTCCTTTACCTGTTATATTCATTTTAATTTGATAATCCTTCCGGACTCATAGAAACACCTGTGTTAGCTTCTGATTGTTCTTCATCATATGATTATCAATAATTGAAACAGCCCGAATATGTATATATCTCCAATAATATTAAAAAATAATAGTGGACCATAGATCCACTACTATTTTTTCACAAGATCCGATATTTTTTTGTTTCTTAACTCTTTCTCCAATTTTTCCTCAGCAGATAGCATTACATCTTTTATTACACATTCTGGATCGGAGTGCAGACAACCATCAAACAAAGACGATTTCCCTTCAATTGCATGTATAACATCTAAGAATGAAATATCTTCCCAATTCTTGCTAAGTGTATATCCTCCATTGGCACCCGATACAGAATTAATCATTCCTTCCTTTACCAACGTAGTTAATATTTTAGACAAATACGTAGGAGAAACATTTTGCCTTTCAGCTAATTGTTGTACACCAACTGGTTTATTTGGTGTTTCCATTGCAAGAAAAAGCATTGTGTGTAGTGCATAATTGGTAGCTTTAGAATATTTCATAATTGTTATTCACCCCAATAGGAGACTTTAAATATCTATAATAGCATTGAATTTAAGTTATTTCAATATTTGGGTCAGTGTTTCTATTACCAGATTCTTCATCGCATCATTGAAAGAATTTTGAGCATAGACGCTCAATATCTTCATAGTTATCCTCCATATTATCACTTACGACAACCCTGATTAGTTTGATCATAAAAAGACATATTTATCTCTTATTAATTTATCGATCTACCCATCAAACGGTGGTACATATCCATACTTAATTTAGTCTCCCTAGTCCAATATTTAAGCACGATCAGTTCTGCTTCCGGCTGGGGTGATAGACGCTCAATGTAGTGTTATAGATTTCTTCTCGGTCATATTAAGTTCATCAACCACTGGTGATACATGTTTTACAAAAAATGTAGCCAGGAGTCCCAGTAGCAAGCAGCCCGCTAAGATTAAAAAAGTAAGGACATAATTACCCGTTCCGAGCATCTGAATGGCTAGGATCGGTCCAATGGTAGCACCTAAGTTCACAACAACCGTATAAATGGAAATCGCCGCACCTCTTGAAGATCCCCCTAATTCACCGACCAGTGAAACCAATGAAGGGATGGCGGTTGCAATACCGGATACAAAAATGACGCTCATTACAATGATGAACACCATGTTTGTTCCAAGTCCTAACAATATCAATCCGGTCGCAGCTAGTATTATTGCGCTTCTAAGTGTGGATATCATGCCAAATCTCCTAACCAGACTACTAGCAAATAGAGACATTAACATCCCTACAATCCCAATTGAACGCACATATAATATCTGTTGATTCGTGAACCCGAAAAGAGAACTGCTTAAAAATTGCCCCAGTGCAGTGTACATGCCTACAAAGGAAAGCAGCATGACCAATGCGATTACATAGGCAAACCACAGCGATTTTTGTCCCAGTGTCTTTCTCATTTGTTTGAATGCCGCCGTAACACGAATTCCATTCGCCGGTAGTTTCGGTATAAAGAATATCATCAGTATCGTTAGTATAAAGTAAATCGCTGCCAAAATGATGAACACATATTGCCAACCTAAATGAAAACTTACAAAACTGCTGAACACCTGCCCGATAATTCCAGCCATAAGAAAGCTTGCACTCATACAGCTAACTGCAAAGACTCTTTTATTTTGTGGGAACAATTCCATCACATAGGGAAGGACAACGGGAGAGAACGTAGCCGCTGTCAAGCCTTGTATCCCTCTGAAAAAAATAACCGAGGACAAACTGCTTTGAAACCCTAGAATGATAGTCGTAATTGTTAACGCAGCTAATCCACCAAGCATAATTTTTTTTCGGCCAAAACGATCTGATAATGGTCCAAACAGTAGGCATCCAACAGCGAATGATAACGTAAACAAACTACTCGCCCATACTGCTTGCCCTTCTGATACCGAAAACTCCTTTGAAAGTACGGAGATTAAGGGTATTGTAACATAGAAGCTGGACATAATTGTCAATCCAGAAATAAACAATATTAATATAATGAAAGAATAACGTTGTGGTGTATTATCTAACTTCCTATTCATCTTATCTCCTCTTAAAATTTATCTATCAATTAACGAAAGCCGATGATATGACCATCAGCTTTCGTTTGTATTTTTCCTCTCAATAGAAACAAGTTCATTTTGTTTTTTAGGTAATTTAACTAATTTGGTCTGATATGAACTGTTTTAATTGATCAATATTAACAGCCCCAGAAAATTTATTGATCGGCTCACCATTTTTAAAAAGAATCGTTGTTGGAAGGCTCATAATTCCATAATGAGCTGTAGTATTGGGTTGTTCATCTACATTAACTTTTAGTACCCTCACTTTTTTGCTATACTCCTGATCAAACCTCTCGAGAGTAGGTGCAAAAGAACAGCAAGGTCCGCACCAAGGTGCCCAAAAATTAACTAAAGTAAAACCTTCAATTTTCAAATCACTTTTAAATGTTGTATCTGTAGACTGACAAATAGTCATTTGTATCTTCCTCCATTTCATAATTTTTCACACATTTTAAACAACACTCATCTGAGCTCGAATTCAGAAAGGCGCATTATTGACTGGATGTTCATCACCTCCATATATCAGCACATCTGAACCCGTAAGGCCTTAGTACATAAATCCCCGATTCAACTTAATACAAAGATATTAAAGTCTTTTTATATCTGTAATTAACCCGCAGATACACTCCCTTTAAAAATCTTCCTCCGTCAAATCCATATTTACACTCATAGCGGTTCGGCTGCCATCCGCTGCAGCAAAAACCACTTGGGAAGGAGCTACATAAGATGCATCTCCGGCGAAATATAAACCAGGTATTGTTGACCTTCCTTTTCCATCGGTTTTAAACCCTCCTGACTCCGTCCTTTCACAGCCCAAACGTTCTGCGAACGGAACACTTTGCACAAAATTAGGAGTTACGAAGCCACCAGCCCTCGGAATTTGAGTACCGTCTGCAAAGCGAACATACTCAAGCTGACCATTTTTGCCAATGAAAGCTGAAATAGGCTGATCCATTATCATAATATCCTTTGATTTAAGCTGCTTTCTGTGCTCATCTGAAAGGGACGCCTTGCCGTTCGTACAGACAATTAAGTCCTTACTCCAATTAAGAAGCAGTTTTGCCGTGTGAAATAGGTTTGGATATTCGGAAACAACAACAATCGGTTGATCCTGAAGCTCCCAGCCGTCGCAATATGGACAATTGAACAAGCTTTTCCCGTAAAGTGGATAAAAGCCTTCAATCTTTGGATAGATCTCCTTTATGCCTGTGGCCAAGATCAGTTTTCGCGCTTGAAGACGTGTGCCAGTAGATTCTTGCAACTCAAATCCAAATTGTGTAATGTCTACGGAAATAACCTCGGTTTGAAGATGATCTACTGACGGATATTTCTTAACCTCCTCAACAGCAATACTGCGAAACTCGTCAGGCGTTACTCCGTCTCTTGTAATAAAGCCGTGAGACGCATGTGTAACCGCATTTCTGGGTTTATTGTTGTCGAAAATAGCCACGCTTCTTCTTGCTCTTCCTAGTATAAGGGCAGCATTCAATCCAGCCGGTCCTCCTCCAATAATGGCGCAATCGTAAATCATGACATTCAACTCCTTTTATAAAGATATTAAAGACTTATCATATCTACGATATACACAAAAAAATTTTTTCATTAGTAGTGAGCTTTATTCCTCCTTTCTAGCATAAAATGGCTCAACCTTAAACCTGCATTTACTTTTGTGCCAGGTCTGTCAATTTGGTGTTTTTAAGATGACTTTCCATTTTTTCTTCCGCTTCCTTCATTACAGCTTGAATCGAGCATTCGTCGCCGTGGACAAAATCACATTCAAACAAGGACGCAGTGCCCTCAATAGCGTGGATAATGTCCAGAAATGTCCTGTCATCTTTTTTGCGGGATAAGCGATATCCTCCGTTGACCCCAGAAACAGATTCGATCATCCCTGCTTTCACGAGCCTTGTTAAAACTTTGGAAAGATAGGTTGATGAAACACCTTGCAATTCTGCTAACTGTTGAGCACCTATCGGTTTAGCCGGGGAAACGTTAATGAGCGCGAGCATGGTGTGCAAAGCATAATTCGTTGCTTTGGTAAATCTCAAGGTATTATCTCCTTTAAAGACTCATTATATCTATAATATCCTCGAAGTCTCTAATGTGTCAAGTTGAACCTTTTCATAAAATCCACGATATCCTTAAGATTTTTAGTTAAAGGTACCCAAAAGGAATATACACACCTTTAAGTCTCGCAAGAATCATTTTTTGCATTCAATAATGTTTGAATATCTTTGTCTGGCACTCCCATTCGACCAATTGAAATGGTCTGTATATAATTGCCTTTATGATCGCAAAAGGTTACGACACGATGAAAATAAGCAGGGTATAGGTTCTTCCATACCCAGCAATTTTGCGCGTATGAACATAGCCATACGATATTTAACTATTTTTTGAATAAAATGTTTGTTCTTTTCCGTTTACTTAAAGATATTAAATCATTGAATCAAATTGCATTGAAAAGTTTACTTGTTGCATTAAATTTGGCTAATAGGCTTTCGACGAATATAAAATTTATTTAGTAGCAATGAGAGCTTTAATAATTTCATTCCAGTAGTCTTTATAAGTTTTTATCCTTTTAGTTTCTATCTGTTCTGAATGAATAATCTTTTTCATTTTGGCGTTTTTTGTTAGGCTCTTCACAGAAAATTCTCCTTTTAAATGTGTTTTGTATGCAATGTCTAACGGTCAAAAAACTGAATACCGCACAATTTAAACGCATCTGAATTGGGAGTATATCCTACTAACCTTTTTGTTTCTTCAAGGTTTAAACGTTTAAAACGATTATTAGATATACCATGTAAAATTGAAAAAGGTGGCAGGTTTTTAGCTGAAATCGTTTTTAGTAGAAGTTCACTAAAATCTTCTGGACTTATATAGGCACTCATGTCTCGAGCTGAAAGTGGCTGATTTTCAGTCTTGTAATCGTCATAAGCACCAATACGGATGACGATACTTTGTAACTGTTTCTCAAAAGCGAAATACGATGCAAGTGCTTCCACAAAACATTTACTAACCCCATACATATTTTTGGGTCTAACGGGTGATGATTCTGTTACTTGAAAGTCTAGTGGATATCCTTCAACTGTTTGAGCACTGGAAGCAACTATTACTTTAGATATACCGTTATCTGAGGCAGCTTTAAATATATTGTATGAACCTTTAATATTACTCTCTAATAAAGTAGTATAAAAATCTGCATTTGGAGAGGGGTCTCCTGCTAGATGAATCACAATATCTATATTTTTACATGCTTCCTGACATTCTTTTAAACTAGATACATCTAGAAAAATAACTTCATGACCTGACGACTTCTTAAATTTTTCTAAAGGCAATAAATTAATATCTGCCAATCTTAATTGAAAGCTTGTTTGTTTCATTAAAGTATTTGTTATATATTGACCAATCTTCCCAGCAGCTCCTGTAATTAAAATTTTTTTCATCACAATACAGCTCCTTTTTATCATTTGTTAAATGTAATCCTGATTATAAGTACATGTTTGCCATTAGTACAGCGAATAATTATAATGAAATACATGAAAAAAATTCTTGGGGTGTTTAACGATGAGTTTAGTTAAGTATGAAATTTTTAGTAAAGCAGCAGAGCTAAATAGCTTTACAAAAACTGCGGAAGAATTAGGATTGACACAATCTGCTGTGAGTCATGCCATTACCAGTTTAGAAAAAGAGTTTAACTTTCCTTTATTTATTCGCAACAACTCTGCAATTAAGTTAACTCAGAATGGGAAGGATTTATTAGTCACTATTCGAGAGATTCTATATTATAACAATATGTTAAAGCAGGAAGTAAACGCTATTAATGGATTGAATAAAGGAACGGTAAAGGTAGGGGTTTTTAGTAGTATATCTACAAACTGGATTCCTTATATTATCAAGGAAATGGAGAAGAAATATCCTAATATAGAAATTCAACTAATAGAAGGAAATTATGCTGAGATAGAAAAATGGTTACTAGATAGTGAGGTGGATTGTGGTTTTATTAATAACAAAACTACCTCTTTACATTCATTTGATATTGTAAAGTTAAAGACTGAGCCACTTTTATGTGTAGTATCAGAGCAATCACCTTTACATACCAACAAACATCTATCGGTTGAAGATATAGAAAATGCTCCTTTCATTATGCCAACTTATCAATGCTTTGACGATATACAATTATTTTTTAAAGAAAACAACATTGAGCCAAATATTCGATTCAAAAATATGAACGAAAGTTCTATTTTTTCTATGGTTGAGAATAATTTAGGTATTAGCATTTTACCGGAAATGATCATCCCTAAAGGGCTGGATTCCATAAAGGTCATACCACTTGAATTAGAACAAACTAGAACCATCGGATTAGCCATTAGAACGCCTATTTCACCTGCAGTTAAAAAATTCGCTGAGATTACTGAGAATTGGGTAAAAAGCGCGAGCTTTAATTGAAATTAAATAACTTTATTAAAATTGAATCAACTTTAACAAGTCTTGTTACTTAAAAAGTGTAGCAAGGCTTTTATTTTTGGGTATTCGGATTTTAGTGTGGAAACTCATTTTATTTAACTAATGTTCATATAGCACTAATTGGGATTATCGTGTAGAAAAATATATTAGCTGAAACACAATAGAATTTTTGAAAGTAGGAAATTTTCAGCGGGTACTGCTGATGAAATCATAACACCCACCCAAATGAATGATAATTTAACCACATTCTTTTTCATAAGAATGTGGATTTTTTTTTGACTGATTGCCCATTTTATTAATATAAAAGGTTGAAACTATACACTGGTGTCGGTATAATCTATAATATAAAACGACAATAGTGTATAGTTTATTATATGCATTTTGTCATTTATTATGGAGGTGGCTTTATGGCACCAAAAGTTAGTGAAGAATATAAAAAAGAGAGAGAAAGAGAGTTGATAGAAGCAGCCAAGAAGGTGTTTATCGAGAAAGGATTTGTTCGCACATCTATGCAAGATATTATGGACAAAGCCGGAATATCCAGAGGTGCATTGTATAGTTATTTCAATAATATTGATCACGTTTTTATCGAAGTATTAAAATATGATGACCAAAAAGACATTCAATATTTTGTGCCATCTGATGAAGGTCCACTATGGCCACAATTAAAAAACTGGGTTGAAGAACAGCAAATTAATATTGAGGCAATTGACCAAACTTTGCTCTATGCAAAGGCGGAATTTTTTTTATCCTCTAATTACGCAAATAATAAAGACAATTTCCCTTACATTTCTGATCGCTACAATCGAACTACTGAAGCTATAGAAGAAGTATTAAATGAAGGTATGCGTAAAGGAGAATTTAGCCCTCAACAATCTACTCGTTCTATTGCGAGGTATATCCTATCATTTATAAACGGTTTAATGCTGGATACGTTTCAACTGGGACATAAACAAACAAAAGTAAAGGATCAATTATCCGTCTTACTTTTCTCGTTAGAAAAATTAATTAATCCAAAAGCAGATAAATAAGGAGTGATCGTTATGTTGTTTGAATCATCAAGAGTGAGATTAAGTAGGATGACAAAGGAAGATACAGAACTATATCACAAGTGGAGAAATGATGTGGAAGTTATGCATTCCACCAACCCATCTTTAGATGTTTATCCGATGGAAGCGACTAAAGAATTTGTAGATCATGTTATTTTGGGAACTAATGCAGCCAAAAGCTACATCATGGTTGAAAAAGGAAATGAAATACCAATTGGCATTGTAGCATTAATCAACATTGATTATAAAAATAGAAATGCTGAATGTATTATTGACATCGGGGAAAAGGAATATTGGGGAAAAGGATTTGGTTCAGAGGGGTTGAAATTACTGCTGGATTACGTTTTTTACGAAATGAATCTTCATCGAGTTTCTCTTAAAGTATTTTCATTTAATGATAGAGCTCTTCGTTTGTACACCAAGATCGGTTTTCAACAGGAAGGAAGCAGTAGACAAAGTCTATTTAGAGATGGTGAATGGCATGACATCATTCATATGGGTCTTCTGCAAAATGAATACTTTGAGAAACAAGTAAAGACTGTATAAAAATTGTTCCTTCGTAAAATAGAAGAACAGCGATGGAATGACGGAAGAACAACAAAATCAAACTTGTAACAACGAGAACTGTACACAAAAAGCATTACTCTAATCACCAAGTAATGCTTTTTTGTTTATTGTCTAAAAATATGTTACAAAAAGGAAGATGAAATTATGACAACAAATATGCTTAACCTACCGAGTTTTAAAATTATTAATATAGACGCGAGTGAATTTGATTATAGATTCTTAGTTGAGAGCATTTTACCGTCTCCCTCCTATTGCCCAAAATGTGGTACTGTTGCAAACTTATATAGTTTGCAAGAGCCTTTTCGAGATTATGTGTAAGTTCTTTTTCCATATTATCGCCTCCTGTCCTCTCCATTTCTATACATTATCGAGCAATTATTGCACTATCAAGAAATGATTTCCTAAAAACTTGCGAAATTTTTATATCTATTATATAGTTGAAGTACTATTTTATTAAAGGGTGAACTTTTTGTTAATTGTAGAATTCTAATCTGAATCAACGTAATAGCTTAATTTTGTCGAACAAACCACCCGTCTGGGGGTGTTATTTGTTGTGCAAAAAAAGCAAGATTAGAATTAGTTAGCTTCCTATAAACATTTAGCGCGACTAGTTTTAGTCGTGCTTTTTCTATTCGTTGATTTAGACAATTTTAATTTTTTACTTATTAAAATTGAGAGGACGAATCTACAATGCAAAAACAATTACAACAAATTACAGCTGATATGCAGCTTGAAGAACATTATCATACATTAGAAAAAGCTCTACTTGCTTTATATTTCCATAAAAATTGCACGACTAAATCTTTAGCTCATACGACAGACTTACCGATACCTATCGTTTCAGCAATGAAGAAGGAATTTGCCAAGCAAGGTTGGGGTAAACATAGTTTAACGAAAAAAGGCCAGCTCGCTATCTCGCAATACTTTCAACTCTCAGGTGCTGATGCTAAACTCTACCTTCAATTAACGACAGATGATGCATTTCGTACGGAATGGATTACACAAAATATAAGCGAATTAAGTACTATTTATGACGCTAGACCCACAGCTGACGTGACAATTGATCAAGCAAAATGTACAGTTGAGACAGCATTAAAACGTGCATTTCTCGCACTAGACTATACGATTCTACTCAATAAGCGCATTTTGTGTTTAGGTGATGATGATTTCATCAGTATAGCATTAGCGTTTTTACTAAAGAAAATCGCTCCAAATTCTACAACTAAAATTGTTGTGTTAGATATTGATAGACGAATTTTATGTACGATTAGCAAAATAGCAAAGGACTTTGAGCTTCCGATTAAAACAGATTATTATAACGTTCAGGAGCCTTTGCCTAAAACATACGCCCACCAGTTTGATTGCGTATACACAGATACACCATATACCTTGATTGGCGCACAGCTTTTTTTATCACGTGCAATTAACGCACTAAAGCCAGAAGCAATGAGGCATGTGTTTTTTTCCTACGCTAAACGTAGCTATCAAAAGCAGTGGCAGCTACAACAAAGCTTACATGCTATGGGCTTCGTGATTAACAGTATTCAATACGACATAAACACCTACGAAGGTGCGCAGATTATAGGTGCTACAAGCCAATTATTCGTATTACAAACAACTGAGCAAATGACTTCCTCCATTCCTAATCAGCGTAAATTTACGCGACCAATTTACACAGGAGAAATTGAGCGGAAATCCGTCGTTTATCAGTGTACCCATTGTCAGCACTCACTTACAGTCGGCGCTGGCTATCAATACACCACGATTGCTCAACTTCAAGCCAGTGGTTGCCCGAATTGTAAAAATAAAAGGTTTTCACAAATTAAGAGAACAGTACAAAAGATACAATCCCAGCATGCATTAGGGCATCATATTTTATTAGAGTTGCACGATTGCAATGATACATTACTCAATGACGTGCAACAAATTAAAACGATTATGTGTCAAGCTGCCCATAAAGCAAAGGCAACGATCGTGACCGAACATTTCCATCATTTTTCACCTTACGGGGTTAGCGGTGTAGTCATTATTCAAAAATCACATTTAACGATTCATACGTGGCCAGAGTACGGTTATGCGGCAATAGATATATTCACTTGTAACAGTAAATTAGCCCTACAAGAGGCTGTTCAATATATTACTGAGCAATTTAATGCAGGAAATGCCACACAGCATTACCTGCATCGGGGTAAATAGAAAAAATGGAGGGGCTGTCCCATAAGCCCTTAAAATGAAACAGGAAAAGAAAAACACGTTGTTTTCTTTTCCTGTTTTTGTATTTTTACTTGATTGAAACGAAAGTATCTGGGGGAGTTCAGCTTATTTAGATTGTAGTCTAATGCCACAATCAGAACTCTACGTGGACTTTTCTTATCCACGTAATAGGAATAGGAAAAACGACCAATTTCCCGTTGATGTGCCCGAACACACTTGGTATCTCGAATTTACGTCGAGCGTAGATGTATCTGTTTCCATCACATACAAGGACTGTTTTTGCCTTAGCTTTCATTTCTTCATAAATCGTATTTCAATGAACTTGACGATTCCCTTTTGCTTTTGAACATTCAATTTCAAAGGGCAATCCGAACAGTCCATACACTTCAAAGCTTTGTACCAAACCAGAGGCATTCTTTTATTCAGATATTTTTTTCCACTTTCCAACCAATCGGGCAAACAAATTATTTTATCATCAAAATTCACCTTATTTTTATATTTACTCCTTATTCTTCTGAAGGTTTGAAAAAAAGATTGATTAATAAGATGCTACAAAAGATAGTTTTAGTACAAGAAAAAACCTCACTTTGAACAAAGTTTGATCAAAGTGAGGTTTTGATTATTTAAGTAACGTTTGTTTTTTATAAAAAAGATTGATCAGAAATACGATTTCCGCGACAGCACCATGTTCGGAAAAAAAGCCTAAAGCGCAAGCTGTATCGATACTAACTCCAGTATAGATATTTCACTCCAATTAACAATGTGATGTTAACGGGAACATAAAGTTACCTTTTAACAATGACTTTTTCGCTAAGACGAATAACGCATCTTTTCAGCATCCTCACCATATTCATTTAACTCAAGCATCATGATCTATACCACCCCAACGGGTAGGCTTTCTTCAGCCGAACTGCTACGGTAAATTCTTACGCCTTTTCGCCGAATTTATAAAACTGTCATTCTTACTAATTTCAGTGCTATTCGACTAAGAGAGAGCCCTTCAAAACGTTACTCAATCATTTGACTCTTCGATATAACCATTCAGTTCCGAGAGGAACTGTCTAGTCTTTACCTGATAGGTGTGGCCACCTTCAATTTAAACTAGAAACATTTAAACACAACTCTTGCACCCGTTAATTTAAGTGATAATCTTGACAATCTTTTTTACCTTAACAAAATCTAATCCCTTAATGTGTAGGGGCATATCAAAAAGACGCCTTCTTACTAAAGAAAAGCGCCCTTTAATGGAATAACTAAATATGGTCTCAATCCTAAAATCACTTAAATTCTTCTTGAATCTTCTTATACAAGTGTATTCCAAAGAGATACCTTATTGAACCTGACCCGTTACTTGAATAAGAAAAAGCAATCCTTCTATATTGAAGCATCGCCCCCGTTTGTTTAAGTGTATCCTTTCACATATTTGAAAAAGAAGTTTGTCGGAATAGCCTTTTAATAGACACAAGAACAAGAGTTGCAGAAGCTACTCCTTGTCAACTCCTGCATACGTTAATTTAGCAAAATCAAATCCACTTAACAAACCAACTTAATTTTAAATCTATTATGTCTATTTTTTTGAAATTACAGTAAACATCCCTGTCATATTGGGTGAGAAGTCTTTAAAATCATATCTCTCATAGAACGATTCTTTGCCTTGTGATGCAAACAAACCAACAAACGCCTTATCTGGGGCATTTGTATATAAGTATTCAACCAAAAGATTCATTATTTCATTTCCAATACCATTTTTCTGATAATCTGGATGAACCACTATATCTTGGATATAGAAATAAATAGCCCCATCTCCAACAATTCTTCCCATACCCACAATTTGTTCATTATCCTTGACTGTGATGCAGTGAATAGAATTCCTTAGTGATGTTTCCACTACTTCAAAATTCATATAATTGGTCCATCCCACAGACTCACACAAATATTTGTATTCTTCCAATGTGGGAATATTATTTTCAATCTTATATTCTTTCAAAATGTTTCCTCCAATGCTTCAAATTTCACCAATAAACATGTATTCGACATCATTTTATTTACTCCTCTTCCTGTGCTAAACTGCTTCGTTACTTCAATAAGAAAATAGCATTACCGTTGTTCCAGTAATGCACCCGTTAGAATATGGAGTCCTTTCAATTCACTAAAACTTGTGTCCTTTCCCTTCAGCCAGTGGTTCTTTCGTTTCGGTATCTAAAATGATAAATTTGTACTTAAACCTTTCTTCATTATCGACCACGGAACTATACAAATATATTTGTCGGTTTGGGCTGACATTTTCATTTTGGTTCAAATATACGTTCGAAAGTAGAATGAAATACCGTTCATTTACTTTTGAACGAATAAACCCCTTAAGGTCTTTATAAATCAACTTTTGTTGGATATTTAAATCCGCATTTTTCAATTGTGAATATCCATTTAATTTGCCTCTTTTAAAAAACTCCGCTGCACTGATAAAGTTTTTATCTTTATTATCAGAATAAAGGTACGTTTCTTCAGCAAATGCAATTGAAACAAACATTGATGAAAGAAGCACTACAAAAAACAAGTTTTGAGCAAGTCGTTTCATTTGGATTCACTCCTTTTATAGTAGTTTTTCCAAACTAAACGATATTATTTTTACTTAAACTAAACTGCACTTTAGCTCAATAAAAAGAGCTGCCAAAATGACAGCCCCGAACTTACGCAACGCATCCAGATACAATACGAAGTTTCTCTTTTGTTACAGAACATATTCTATACTATCTGCGTTTGTCCTCGTTTAAAACAATACTGTAAGAAATATTAAGTTTATCCCAAACCCAAGCCTGAAAAACTTCATCTATTGCTTTTTTCAGTGCTTCATCGTCCATATCCTCGTTAATACCTAATTTTTCAAAGGTGAATGTCTCAGTCGCCTCTGTCCCTTCATATTTTGTACTACTAAATGAAAAAGTAACTGTTTTGTCCATTTATTTATCGCCCCTAAAAAGAATGAGGGAATCATTTCCAATGATCACCTTGTTTAACTTTTGCACCCGTTAGCCATCCATGAAGCGCAAGAACGGCGCTTCACCACAGAGAATGAAAATGGTTCTGAACCGTCAATACTGTTTTTACGGCTGGGAGAGGAAGGTCGCTGAACTATGGTGCGTTAGAGCCCATCCGTTAGTCTGACTCCACCGACCACGGTGCACCACTGACTGTCGCTCCCTTACGGGAAGCACACATGGTAGATTAATCC
>Ga0213823_1000716_pt1 | contig 24362 bp, 20 predicted proteins | sample MC6MC0907MG_FD_179887 | JGI IMG/M metagenome (GOLD analysis project Ga0213823, IMG submission 179887) | Enriched soil aggregate microbial communities from Iowa State University, Ames, United States - MC6-MC0907-MG | ecosystem: Environmental > Terrestrial > Soil > Unclassified | place: USA: Iowa...
ATCGCAGGAATCATTTCAGTAACAGATGATGCAAGAACAGATAACAGAGATTTATCCTTCGATTCCTCACGTTTTCGATACATGTTGTCTAAGATAACAATGGAATCATCGACAATACGTCCCATCGCTACAATCAAACCAGACACTGTTAAAATGTTTAAAGTGAAACCCATTGACTTTAAGAAAGCTGTTGTCGCTAACAATGAAATGGGCAATGATATAGCAATTAATATTGTCGATCTTACATTTCGGAAAAAGAAGAACACACATATCATAGAAAATAGGCAGCCAAGTAATCCTTCTCGAACTAATCCGAGAAGAGAGCTGTTTAATTCTTTTTCTCGGTCAAGTAAAACTTGGAACGAAACATCTTTTGGATTAACCGTCTCCAAGTGAAGGTGTGAAACACGGTCCTTTACTTGATCGGCAACATCCGTAATATTGGCTGATGGTGTTTTGATTACATTTAACTGAACACTTGGTGCTCCATTTGTTCTGGAGACTGTTTTAACGTCATTTAAGGAATGCGATATGGTACCAAACGCTGATACAGGAATAGCTTTTCCTTCCTTATTCTTAATTGTTGCGTTTTCCATTTGCTGCTCAGTTAATGGTAACCCATCAAAAGATACTGGTATTGATAATTGGTTGTTTACAATATTACCCTGTGGCATGCTTGGGATGGACATTGAAAATGATTTATTTACATCATCTAATGTTAATCCGTTTTTCACTAAGTCTTTCATTCGGACAGTTAGTACATAACCATCTTTTGCCCCGCCAAATACAGAAACATCTGCTACACCGGGAACAGATTTTAATTGTTTAACAATTTCCTGTGTAGCGATTGAGCGAAGTGTTGGTTCATCCAATTTTGAACTTGTAACACTGTAAGTCAAAATTGGGAATGAGCTAGTTGTTAACCGTGTTACCGAAGGAGTGCTTGTTATTGTTGGAGGAAGATCTGCATTTGCTAATGCTTTATTTACTTGATCTTCCGCTTGTTTCATGTCTGTATTCATCGGAAAATACAAACTCATAAATAATCCACCGTCATATGAAGTACTTTCAACATTGGATAAACCATCCACAGATTTGACGGCACTTGCCAGATTATCAGTAACCTGTTGTTTCACTTGCGCTGCTTGATACCCAGGTACTCTCATACTAACTGAAAGGGTGGTATTGTTTATTCCAGGCAAATAATCTCGTTGCATCTGGTAAGCAGAAATACCTCCCCAAGCCAAGATTAAAACAACACACACAATCATAAGAATGGCTCTTTGCATGGTTGCCTCTACTAATCTTTTCACGTTCTTACCCTCCCAATCTTTTTATATAAATAAAACCCAAATAACCGTATAGTTTTCTGTCGTGAAATCAAGGATGGTACTACTATCAAATTGGGCAATATAAGTATATAAAATGAACTTGTACGTTCCCTTAATAAGAGATTAATAATTAATTAAGATGCAAAATGAATTCATCTATCGTGCTAAATAGTAAAAAGAACTAATGTTAAAGGATTGCTTATTTGGTCGGCATCGTTTTTTAATTTGAATCTAAAGGTAAGGCGATTTACTTGGTGGTTATTTTTTAGTGCTGAGTGGGGCACAGGGATGATTTTTTCTACGAAATGTTCTGATTTTTAAATGTAATTTAAATGAATAAAGGAATTGGCAGCAGGGAGAACAAAAATTTTTTCATTCTATATCTTGTCTTTTTAAGAATAACGGAAGAAAATATTGAAAATGCTAGTTAAATGGGAAGGATTGATCAACGTCAGGGGGGCTACCTTGTACAGTCAGATAGCAAAAGCTTTACCCAATTTATTTACGATCGGAAATTTATTGTGCGGTGTTCTTTCAATTACCTTTAATATGAGTGGCTTTTTGGAAGTAGCCTGCATTTTAGTTTTCTTTTCGGCTATTTTAGATCTTCTTGACGGAAGGATCGCGAGAAGATTAAAAGTAAACAGTGAATTTGGTGTAGAATTGGATTCCTTAGCTGATATTGTTAGTTTCGGCGTTGCTCCTGCGCTCCTATTTCATTCGATTGCAGCACCATCCATTTTAACTTCTATAGCATTTATCCTTTTCCCAACAATGGGGGCATTAAGATTAGCTAGATTTAGTGTTAAACCAACCATTGGGTATTTTAAGGGATTACCTATTCCGGCTGCTGGATTGCCTTTGGCTGGTATGGGGTTATTTTCATATAGCAATGCATGGATTACCTTAATCCTTGCTCTCTTAATGGTAAGTCCAATTAAGGTAAAAAAACTTTAATTTTAAGATTGAGTGTAAAAAAGCTATTCCCCTTTTCGAAAAGGGAATAGCTTTTTTATTAAACGGTACCTTCCACTTCTCTTAATTAGAGTAGAGCCTAAAACCAGCATATTTTTTAGGCTATTTATGTCATTAATCCTTAACAATTACCACCGTTTTGAACTTCTTTTACTTGTTAAAATAAAGATAATTATTTAATACCAAGATATGGGGTGAACATACTGAAGAGATATACAGGCTTTGTCATAACTGGTGCCCTTATTATGAGTATCCTTACAGGCTGCGGTTCTAAAGAAGAATTATCCTTAGATCCTAAACATAAAGAACTGCCTGATTATGTACTGAATGCTTCTGAAAAGGTTCAGGAAACCTATGTCATGGCTGCTCAATATCCAGAAGCATTGGCATCTGTTCCGTGTTATTGCGGTTGTTATGCAGAAGATGGACATAAAAGTAATCTAGATTGCTTTGTTGACAGTCTTGGACCTGACATGCAAGTTACTGAATGGGATTCAATGGGAATATCTTGAGACATATGTGTCGACATCGCCCGTGAGGCGACTGAAATGTATCAAGATGGAAAAGAGTTAAAAGAAATTAATAGGTTAATCACAAAAAAGTATGAATCATACGGAGAGCCAACACCAACTCCAGTACCAAAATAAAGGCAAAGAGAACTACAATTCTTGCTAGGCATTAAATAGACCATGAGTACTTTTTCTCCCTTATATTTTTGTTTGTGCAAATCAAAAATGTACAGATAGTGAGTGTAAGATTCACTACTGTCATGTATGATCAGGCATAGCTAAATATACGGGGAAAGGAATCATTGGTCTATTTTTTTATTTGTCCATATCTATTCGATGAAAAGTTCTTTGATGGATTAAATAAATTTTATATGCTGATTTTTCCTTATAGAGCTAAGAAAATATCATGCATTTTATTAATGAAATATTGGAAATGGCAAACTATTTATGATATCCCTATAATAGGTATGTATTTAAAAAAAGAGAAATCAAATCTATTAGATATTATTATTAAGGCATTTTTACTTTTCTATATTCCTGCACTAACTTTTATTTGACTTTAGGCTGTGATTTTCATGGATAAGCATGAAACATTTGAATGATTACACTTACTAGATATTTATTGCTTTACATAAGAATTATTGAGGGGAGTAAGGATTGCTCTCCTATTTTTGTATATTTATGAAAAGGAGAGCAATGAATGTCGGACAAATTTCGAAGAAAATCACCAGAGGAATTCTTACAATCTATTTATAAGGTTCAACGCGGCAGACTAAAAATCATCCTTGGGGCTGTTTCAGGCTCAGGAAAGACTTTTAATATGATATTGGAAGGTAATGAGCTTAAGAAAAAAGCAATTGATGTGGTTATTGGAATTGTAAGTGCATCCGACCGCCCTCATACCATTGAACAAATAGGGGAATTAGAAAGAGTTACACCAATTGAATGGATGGAAAATGGAATCCATAAATATGATTTGGATTTACCTGCTATCATTGAAAGAAATCCTGAAGTAGTACTTGTGGACGAATTATCACACCGTAATCGTCCTGATGCGTTATATAAGACAAGGCTTGAAGATGTTTTAAAGTTAATTAGCAATAATATTAGTGTAATTACAACAATAAACATCTATGAATTAGAAGGGGTCAAAGAGGTTGCTGAAAAACTGTTGGGTATTAAGGTACAAGTAGACCATTGTGTACCAGATAATACTCTTTCGATGGCAGATGATGTGAAGCTTTTAGATGTAACTCCTGAACAAATCCTAAATCGAATTCAAGATGGTTTTATCGATGAAGTACATGAAGAAAAGAGAAAACGGCAAACATTATTCAGAAGAGATAATTTGGCCGTTTTACGTGAACTTTCCTTACGCTTTTTAGCTGGTGAAGTGAATGAAGAATTAGATGACTATCGTGAAAAACAGGGGTTAATTGGACCATCGGGTGCTTCGGAGAGAATTCTTGTATCCGTTCAATACCATTGGAACGGATCAATTTTAATACGCCGCGGCCAACAAATTGCAAAACGTTTAGGTGGGGAATTGTATGTCGTCTGTTTTCGCTTACCCAATAAAAAGCTTTCTAAGGAAGAGGAGACTTTTAAGAGATCCATTATTAAGCTAGTTGATAAAGTTGATGGAGAATTTGAAGAAGTACCATTAACTAGAGATGAAGTAGCGGAGGAAATTGTTAACTATGCAACGAACAAGAACGTTACGAGGATTGTAATGGGGCAATCAAAACGAAGCCGCTTTGAGGAAATAATTTATGGCTCAATCATAAACAAAATACTGCGTAAAACAAGGAATATGGATGTTTTTATTGTGGCGGACCGAACTGAAAAAAATGGTGAAAGAGTAATCCCAGCAAAATGGAAGGAAGATATCAAGAAAAATCCCTACCATCGTATGACAAATCAAGAAGTGGAAGAACACATAGATCGGATTAGACGAGGAAATTTAAAAGTATATATAGGCGCAGCACCAGGTGTTGGCAAGACCTATACTATGCTCCGCGAGGCAAACCTATTAAAAAGAAAAGGTTTAGATATAATTATTGGGCTACTTGAAACACATGGAAGAAAAGAAACATTTGAACAAATCGGAATCCTTGAATTAATACCAAAGAAAAAAATCCATTATAAAAATGTAGTTCTGGAAGAAATGGATACAGAAGCAATTATTAAACGAAATCCAGAAGTTGTACTAGTAGATGAATTGGCGCATACCAATGTCCCTGGGAGTGATAATAAAAAACGTTATCAAGATGTGGAGGAAATTCTAAAAGCAGGAATTTCTGTTATTTCAACCATGAACATTCAACATTTAGAAAGCTTAAATGATAGTGTCGAACAAATTACTGGGGTTCGTGTCCGTGAAACAGTACCGGATCAAGTTCTAAGAATGGCAGACGAAATTGAACTTATAGATATTTCTCCTAAAGCACTTAGGGAACGAATGCGTGAAGGAAATATTTATGCAAATGAAAAAGTAGAACAAGCTCTAAGTCATTTTTTTAAGACAGGTAATTTAATTGCTCTGCGTGAATTAGCTTTACGTGAGGTTGCCGATGATGTAGATGAAAGACTTGAGTCATGGGAGAGGAAGCGGACATTAAGGGGTCCATGGAGAAAACAGGAGGTTATTTTTGTTTGTGTAAATTTACGTCCTGACAGTGTGGCTCTCATTCGGCGAGGATTTCGAATAGCTTATCGGTTAAAAGCAGAATGGTATGTTGTTTACGTTCAAGATCATTCACCGCTAACTGAAGAGGAGGAAAAGAATTTCGAGAACATCAAATTATTGACAGAACGACTTGGTGGAATCTTCGAAATGTATGAAACTTCTCATCACCGACAGGTAGTTGGGGAATTAGTACAACGATTAAATGAAAAAAATGCAACACAAGTGATTATCGGCCATTCTGCACGGAAGAGGATAGATGAAATTCTAAAAGGATCAGTGGTACAAAGGTTACTACGGGCTGTGCGTCATTTGGATGTATTAGTTGTTGCAGACCATAAACCTGAAATTGTTGACGGAAGCAAAAGTAATCTTAATTAATTTATATAACAAGGATAGAAACCCTTAAATGATTGTGGTTTATAGGGTTTCTATCGAATGAATGAATATGCCCGGAAAGTTAATATTGTTTAATTACGATTGCTTTTGTTCTAAATATTTTTGTAAGTCCTTATCTACGATAAAAACTTCAATTCTCTCACCAGTTTTTGTACTAATATCGCTGTGGCTTGAGAGAACTTTACATTCGGTTATTTTTTCTACAATCTCTTCGAAATCTTGGCTGTACATTTCACGTAGGACCTGCCGCATTTTTTTCACTAACATTTTACCTTTCTCATGACTGACAAGGTGCTTTTCCTCCGTTGTCAAAACTCCTTTAAAGCGAGTAATCACCATGTCTTGTACGATGTATGTTTTAGCTTCCTGGGGGCCGCGCCCTAGGAGATCCCGTTGGAATTTAATAAATGCAGCACTAATTTCTGCTTCCATCCTTTTAATTAATATAGCCATAGAATTATATCCCCCAAAATTTTAGAAAAATAAATGTCATATTTATGCACATAATAATACTTACAGAATAGCAGTAATGTCAATAACATTTGAATTGATGAAATAAAGAGATAATGAAAGGAAACAGTAGAATTAAAGCGATTTATTTAAGGATTTGGCTGAAAATAACGTTTTTTAGCTGAAAATGAGATTTCACATATTTCAACAATAGGTATACAATATTGTAAAAATTAACAATTGCATATCGGCCAAATCCTGAAACATTCAGGAACGGAGGAACCAATTTTTATGGGGTTAATTCTGCGATAAGCAGGAGGGATGAGAAACTCTTTCGCCATCCTACCCGTCAGCTAACTTCGTCGGCTAAAGCGAAGGAGGTCATAAGACCACCTTTTTCAAGGGGCTTTTTTAGTTGTGTGTCCAGCAAAAGAGCAGCTTGAATATTATAGTAGGTCTTTTTATTATGCCTATTTTTATGAAAAAGGAACATGGAAGACAGAACGCAAAGAGAGCGATATGCTTGCTAGGCGTTAAGTAGACCAATGAGTACTTTTTCTCCAGAATATTGAAATTATGATTGCAGTCTTCATGGTTATCTATCTTATCGGATAGAAATCATGATGTGTTTGCTATTAATTTCAATGGGGGAAGAGTAAACATTGGTCTATTTTTTATTCCGTGGCAGATTTTCAGGTTGGGAGGGAGAAATAAATATGGATTTTGTTTCAATTGGACTTATTGCAGTATGTTTCATTATGTTTTTCGGTTTTATAAAGTTTTGCGCCAGCGTAATTGAGGAATAGGGGAGCGATAAATAATGATTTTATTATTGGTTATTGTTGGTGGATTAACAATCTATTTAATTGATGCATTAATTCATCCTGAAAGATATTAAATTTTTACTCGGAGGAAAACAAAATGGATTTTTTACAAATAACCATAGTGTTGGTTTTGGTCGTTATCCTTGCAATACCTATGGGGCGATATATAGCATCAGCATTCTCTTTAGAATCAACCAGATTGGATAAAGTTTTCGGTGGTATTGAAAAATCAATCTATAAAATTTCTGGCATACAGGAAACTGATATGAAATGGCAGCAATACGCTAAAGCTCTTTTATTAAGTAATCTTGTAATGTTCGGGATTGGATATATCATTGTGCGTTTCCAGCACCTACTCCCGGGTAATCCGAGTGAAATAGGGGCCATGGAACCACTCTTATCATTTAACACTATTGCCAGCTTCTTAACAAATACAAACCTGCAGCACTATAGTGGAGAATCTGGGTTATCTTATTTCTCTCAAATGATGGTCATTATTTTTCTGATGTTCACTACTCCTGCCACTGGTTTAGCGCTTTGTATCGCCTTTTTCAGAGGTATTACAGGTCAGAGAAGCATCGGTAACTTTTATGTTGATTTAGTACGTGCACTAACACGTATTCTTATTCCATTATCGATTATTGTTGCCTTGTTCCTTGTTGGTCAAGGAGTTCCACAAACGTTGGAACCGACAGTAACAGCCCATACAGTTGAAGGTATAGTGCAAAAGATAGCACGAGGTCCTGTTGCTGCATTAGAATCTATTAAACATTTAGGGACAGATGGAGGTGGGTTTTTTGGAGTGAACTCTGCTCATCCATTTGAGAACCCTACACCGCTTTCAAATGTAATCGAGATAATCTCTATGTTTTTAATACCAGCTGCTTTGCCATTTGCTTTTGGACGAATGAGTAAAAACCGGAAACAAGGTATTATCTTATTCACAGCAATGGGGATCATCTTCCTCGGATTCCTGTCACTTGCATACTTTAGTGAAGCTAATGGAAATCCTGCCTTAAAGGGAATTGGTCTGTCACAGGAAAACGGCAGTATGGAAGGGAAGGAAGTTAGATTTGGTCTTGCTCAGTCTGCACTATTTACAACGGTAACAACTGCTGCTACTACAGGTTCAGTTAACAATATGCATGATACATTGACTCCTCTCGGAGGGCTGGTACCACTAGGTCAAATGATGCTTAACTGTGTGTTTGGAGGAGACGGAGTAGGGTCTATCAATATATTAATGTATGCCATATTAGCCGTATTCTTAGCTGGCTTAATGGTTGGTCGTACTCCTGAATTCCTGGGTAGGAAAATTGAAGCAAAGGAAATGAAATTGATTGCTATTACGATACTGATTCATCCGTTAATCATATTAGTGCCATCCGCAATTGCTCTTGCCACTAATATGGGGACAGCTGCCATCTCCAATCCTGGTTTCCATGGTCTTTCCCAGGTAGTGTATGAGTTTACTTCATCAGCTGCCAATAACGGCTCTGGATTTGAGGGATTAGGAGATAATACCCCATTTTGGAATATTTCAACTGGTGTAGTCATGTTGTTTGGGCGATATTTCTCCATGATTGCCATGATTGCAGTGGCAGGATCAATGTTGGCTAAAAAACCAGTACCTGAGACACTTGGTACCTTTAAAACAGATAACAGTACATTTATGGTTGTTTTACTCGCTACAGTATTAATTGTAGGTGCTTTAACATTCTTCCCAGTACTTGCGCTAGGACCAGTGGCAGAATGGCTGACCATACGATAATGAAAGAAAACAGAATGTAAAGGAGTATTCCTATATGAACACAACGCGTAAAAATACGCTCAGTAAAGAGATTGTTAAAAATGCGATAAAGGATTCATTTAAAAAACTGAATCCCATGTTAATGGTAAAAAATCCAGTTATGTTTGTTGTAGAAGTAGGATTCGTTATTACCTTCTTATTGTCGATTTTTCCTTCTCTTTTCGGTGGAGATTCAGACGCATTGTATAACGGCTTCGTTAGCTGCATTTTATTTATTACAATCATGTTTGCTAATTTTGCTGAAGCATTGGCTGAAGGCAGGGGAAAAGCACAGGCGGATAGTTTAAAGAAAACAAAACAAGATTCGAAAGCGAAGCGACTACAAAAAGATGGTAGCTATACAATTGTTGATTCAACCGAATTGCGCAAGGGTGATGTCGTCCTAGTGGAAGCAAACGAAATGATTCCTGGAGATGGTGAGGTAATAGAAGGGATTGCCTCAGTAGATGAATCAGCGATTACCGGCGAATCTGCTCCAGTTATTAAAGAATCAGGTGGTGATTTCAGTTCGGTTACAGGTGGTACTAGAGTAACCAGTGATAGCATAAAAGTGAAAATCACAGCTGATCCTGGTGAGTCCTTCCTTGATCGGATGATTGGTTTAGTGGAAGGGGCGAAACGCCAAAAAACACCGAATGAAATCGCGTTAAATACGCTTTTAGTTAGTTTAACACTAATATTCCTAATTGTTTGTATAACGCTTGTTCCTATTTCTTCATATGTTAATGCTAATATTTCGACTGCAACTTTAATTGCATTGCTTGTTTGTTTAATCCCGACAACCATAGGCGGTCTTCTTTCGGCCATTGGTATTGCAGGTATGGATCGTGTCACTCAGTTTAACGTCATAGCCATGTCAGGTAAAGCAGTGGAAGCAGCTGGAGATATTAATACAATCATTCTGGATAAAACTGGCACGATTACACATGGTAACCGGATGGCAGCATCCTTTTTAGCAGTTCAAAATATTGCTCAGGATGAATTAAACCGTGCTGCAGTGGCTAGTTCACTTCATGATGATACACCAGAAGGCAGGTCTATCATTGAACTAGGGAGAAAATTTAATACTGACCTTCCAGAGATTTCTGGTACAGAAGGAGTAGAATTTAAAGCGGAAACTCGGATGAGTGGAACTAATTTTCCAGATGGTATGGAGGTACGTAAAGGGGCGGTTGATGCCATTAAAGCATATGTGAAGGAGCAAGGTGGAGTAATTCCAGTCGACCTGGAAGAAATGGCAAAGAAAATTGCCGTAGAAGGGGGAACTCCTTTAGCTGTAGCTGTTGGAAATCGTATTTTAGGATTAATTTATTTGAAGGATACCGTGAAGGCTGGCATGAGAGAGCGGTTCGATGAGTTAAGAAAAATGGGGATAAAAACAGTCATGTGCACAGGTGACAATCCTTTGACTGCTGCAACCATTGCAAAAGAAGCTGGTGTAGATGACTTTATTGCCGAAGCAAAACCTGAAGATAAAATTGCTGTTATAAAAAAGGAACAAGCCGAAGGAAAATTGGTCGCGATGACAGGTGACGGCACAAACGATGCACCTGCACTTGCACAAGCGGATGTTGGCCTGGCAATGAACACGGGAACAATAGCGGCAAAAGAAGCGGCTAACATGGTTGACTTAGATTCTGATCCAACGAAAATCATTGAAGTTGTATCAATAGGAAAACAGCTGCTGATGACTCGTGGTGCTTTGACTACGTTTAGTATCGCGAATGATGTTGCTAAATATTTTGCCATCATTCCTGCCATTTTCATGATAGCTATACCTAAGATGGAAGCACTAAACATTATGAACCTTCAAACCCCAGATAGCGCCATTCTTTCAGCACTCATTTTTAACGCTATCATTATACCATTGCTCATTCCATTAGCGATGAAGGGTGTTAAATATATTCCAATGAGTGCAACAAAATTATTAAATCGCAATCTGTTTATATATGGGTTGGGCGGTGTAGTGGTGCCATTTATAGGTATCAAAATGATTGATATCGCATTAAGTTTGTTTATTTAAAAATATCTAACAAAAGTGGTGAGGTTAAATGTTAAAAAGTTTAAGGCTCAGCCTTGTTTTATTAATTATTTGTGGGATGGCCTATCCGTTGGTTGTAACCGGCATCTCAACATTAACGATGCCTGATAGGTCCAAAGGCAGCTTAATTGAAAGTAATGGAAAAGTGGTTGGTTCTGAGCTAATTGGACAGATGTTTAAGGATCCTAAATATTTTAGTGGTCGGGTATCTTCTATTGAGTATAATGCAGCTGGATCAGGTTCTGAAAATTATGCCCCTTCCAATAAGGACATGATTGAACGGACAAAAAAAGATATTGAAGCCTTTATTGCTGCTAATCCTGATGTGAAGAAAGGAGAAATTCCTGCAGATTTATTAACAAACTCTGGTTCAGGACTTGATCCGCACATTTCCCCATTAGCAGCAGAAATACAAGTTCCTCGAATTGCTAAGACTAGAGGAATAGAAGAAGCAAATATTTATCATTTAATAAAAGAAAAAACGGAAGGGCGTCAACTGGGGATTTTTGGTGAGCCTAGAGTGAACGTTTTAGAATTAAATATGGCTCTAGACCAAATGAAGTAGGTTGTCCGGAACCAGCAAACTATTCCTTGAAAGATCAAGAATATGCGAAATATCAGTTCTTAAAAAAATTAGCAGATATGAAGGATAGTGGCTTACTTGAATATAGCATTTTTTCTTATACCTAAAAATGAAGTTGCGTATATAAAATATGAATCAACCATGAGGCAAGCCTTAGAAAAAATGGAATATCACAGATATACAGCTGTTCCCTTAATAGATTGTGATGGAAGGTACGTTGGTACATTAACGGAAGGGGATCTATTATGGAAAATAAAGAACACACCAAATTTTAATTTTGAAAGCACAAGAAAAATTTGGCTAAATGAAGTACCTCTTCACCAAAAAAATCAAGCAATCTCGATAAATTCAGAAATTGAAGACATTATTTTAAAGTCAATTGAACAAAATTTTGTTCCGGTTGTAGATGATGATAATACATTTATTGGTATTATCCGAAGAAGAGAAATTATTGATTATTGTGCAAAAAGAATTTTTGTTTCACCATGATTCTAAGTATTTATTTTCTTATACAGAGAAAAATAGTAGTCATAGTAGATTTATGAGAAATCTTTTCATAATTTGAATATGTATTTGAGGTGATTCTTTGTCGATAGATCGTATTTGTACAATTGGCCCTGCAAGTAATGATAAAACCGTTCTTACTGAATTGATTAATCATGGTATGACGATTGCCAGATTGAATTTTTCCCATGGGACATACGAAAGTCACAGTAACGTTATTCGATTAATAAAATCACTTGGTAATGAGATGGGACAACAAATAAAAATTCTAGGGGATCTACAAGGTCCGAAAATTCGATTAGGTAAAGTTAAAGGTGAAAAAGTCACTCTTAAAACGGGACAGGACTTTACACTTGTTTGTAATCAAATTATTGGTAACGAACAAGAGGCAAGTGTTGATTATGAAAATTTAGTCAAAGATGTCCAACCCAATAATCGTATCTTAATTAATGATGGCGCAGTAGAATTGTTGGTTACTCGTGTAGATCAGACTAAAGTTGTTACGAAGGTCAGATCAGGTGGAGAAATTTCTTCTCATAAAGGAGTGAATTTACCAGGGGTTGTTACAAGTTTACCTTCAATAACTGAAAAAGATAAATTAGATATTGAATTCCTATTACAAGAAGAAATTGATTTCATTGCTTGTTCATTTGTACGAAGAGCGTCTCATATCAATGAAATCAGGAATTTTATTAAAGGCAAACAAGGGCATATTCCTCAATTGGTGGCTAAAATTGAAACCATTGAGGCGATCCATAACTTCCAAGAAATATGTAAGGAGACTGATGCCGTAATGATTGCCAGAGGTGATCTAGGAGTAGAGCTGCCATACCAATGGATACCACTCTTGCAAAAAGCTATGATTAAAGAATGTAATCGGTTAGGTACCTATGTCATTACGGCTACACAGATGCTTCAATCAATGGTGGATAACCCTATACCAACGCGGGCAGAAGTCATGGATGTATTTCAAAGCGTTTTAGATGGAACAAATGCTGTCATGCTGTCGGCTGAAAGCGCTGCAGGGCACTATCCGGTTCAGAGCATAGAAACATTGAAGCTTGTGTCTAAATTTGCAGAATGTGTTAGGAAAGAGGAGCCATTCGACTTTACCGATATGTTGAACTTATTGAATAATACGATAAGTTGTTAATTATTTTTACCGAGAAGTTAACCCTTCTCTTTTTTTTATATATAATCCATTTAATGGAGTGTAGTATTTAGCAGAAGTGGTCATTGGAATTTGATATCTAAATGATAAATCAGGAACAAATGATAACATTCAGCATTGTAACGAGGATTTATACCTAAACACAAAATAAAATAACAGTAAAGAAATCACCTAATATAGGCAAATATCTATTCCTCTTTAAATATGGACACATATAGTATTTTGAAACAATTTGAGGAGGAGATAAGAAATGGAAAGACAATTCTTTGGAAGCCCTATGGGTTATGGAGGATATCCTGGATATCCAGGTTATCCTGGTTATGGCATGGGATATGGGGGGTATGGCATGGGATATGGGGGTTATGGCATGGGATATGGTGGCTATGGCACGGGATATGGTGGCTATCCTTTCCACCATCATCATGGATTCCATCATGGATATTATCCGATGCACCACCACGGGTTCTGTTGTTAACGTAAAAATGGATTTAACCCTGGAGCGATGTCTCCAGGGTTTTAAATTGTCGTAAAAGGAACCAATTAGAGTCTATAATATTATCGAGAAGGGCCCTTCGTTTACTAAGAGGGGCCCAAGAGCAGGGTTTCAGTTAAAATTCTTAATTCCTTGATCATCGTAAAGGATAAACGACTATCTAAGTCTAGGCTCAAAGCCCTGAAGGTGCAAAATGAATCAAAAGGTATGGATAGAGTTATTCAATAGTAGGCTCTCCCCGTTGTTTAGCTCCATTGACCAATTTCACTTTTATATCCAGCTTAATGGAATCTTTCGTTAACGGAATTTTTCCATTATGTTCTGCTTGTTTCCAGGCTTTTACGTTTCTCCTATAAAGAGCCTCTGATAGTCGATACACATCTGCGTCGATGCTAAGTCCCTTTGTATATGTTTCCATAACTTGTCTTTTTATTTCCTTTTCTGTTTCTGTTGCTAACCTAGCAAGATTAACTTTTTCCACAAGGACAAGAACAACAGCTTTAGCTTTGATCTGTACATTAAAATGAATGTTCGAATTTTTTACTACTGGGCGTACCTTTACCTTTAACTTTTCAATCACTAGATTAACTTTTGACCCTTCTTTACTTTTTACCTCTATCCCGTCTCGAACAAAATCTTTACTCATCCACCTAAAACCTATGGCGTAATCGTTTGTTATGTCTCCCTTAAGAGCATCAGCTGTAGTAACAGCAATCCCATCTATTTTAATGGCATCATGTCCCCCCTTATCAGTTACCCATGCTTTTTCAGAAATGCTTATGAAAGGCATAATTACCTCATGTCCAGGCTCGTCCAGCGCGATAAGCAGTTCTCTCATATCGATTGGACGAATAAACGAACTTTGATGAAATGTGGCTTTTGGATCACTTAGCCTTGATAGGGCGGTTGACATATCAAGAATTGGGGTGGTAACGAATACTTTTGAAAGTGGTTCCTTTGTTGCATACATCCAAATGCGATAGCGTGTCTCCCGATAGCGATCCAACATATCAATCGTCGCTTTGACCCCCACATGTTTTAGGGCATCTTCTGTGAAAACAACATAAGAAAGATGACCCCAAAAAATGCGTCTTTGGGCACTTTTATAGAGGTTAAAAACAGCTTTATCAAACGATTTTGACGAGGCATGGCCGACTTCAACATTTACTTGAGCGCCTCCGGATCCGCTGGACTCAGATTTAGCCATTAAGCTTAAATTTATCACTTGTAAATAAACGGTATAATGGCCATGCTTATAATCCACTCCAAGCCCTTGAGCATATACCATTCGCTCGGATTCATTTGTATCCCAGCAGCCGGCTATCGGGAAGACAGTCAGCACAATCAATGTAAGAAAAAAGTATTTTATCAGTTTTCTCCTCATTAGGATTCCCCTTCTTTGCGGGTAGGATCGTTAGGGTTCAGAGAGTTTGTTCTGCTGACTTTTTTGGAATCGGGTAAACGAAAAACAGATTTTATGATATTCATCACGTCAATACGGGTGGCTAAACCTAAATAAGGAACCCCAAAAATCCGAATTTGAGCAATGTAAATGAGAATAATATAGATTGATATAAAAAAACCAAAAAAACCAAAAATAGAAACAAAAAAGATGACAAAAAACCTTATTATAGAAACTGTTCCAATTAACCACTGGTTTACCAGTGTAAAGGTAGCAATAGTTGAGCCAGAAATGACAACAAGCATGGCAGGATTTGTTAAACCTGCTCTAATTGCCGCATCACCGATAATAAGACCGCCTATTACACTGAGAGTTTGTCCTACTGCAGTTGGCAATCGCAGTCCAGCTTCCCTAAATAATTCAAATATAAGCAGCATCAATAAGGCTTCGAGAGCAGTGGGTAGAGGAACTCCTCTTCTCGATTCTACAATGGTTGCTAAAAGCGTCAGCGGAAGCTGATTCTGATGGAAAGCAGAGAGGGCAACCCAAAAACCAGGAAGGAAGGTGGCCACAAGAATTCCGACAATCCGCATTAATCGCTCAAAGGAGTTAAAACCATAGTTCTGTTCTTTATCCTCGGAACTTTTTAACAGAAAAAACAGGTTTATCGGTGTTATATAAGCATAAGCAATCCCATCGATTAAAATAATGATTCTACCGTTAAGGAGAGATTGAACGGCAAAGTCCGGCCGTCCCGTATAGGCATGCCGCGGAAAGAGACCGAATGGCTTTTTAGCTATTAATTCTTCTAATTGTGTACCGCTGAAAAGGCCATCAATATCAATAGCAGACAACTTTTCCATGATGGCTTGTAAAATTTCCTTATCAGTAATATCGTCCATATAGAGAACAGAAACTTTCGTTCGGGTTCGCCTGCCAATTTCAAGCGATTTACTGACAAGCGAGGTTGTTCGAAGCCGTTTTCGAATTAATGCGGTGTTGACTGAAATGTCTTCGATAAAATTGTCACGTGGACCTAAGATACTTACTTCTGTTTTTGTTTCTTCCGGTCTTCGCTGTGGCCGTTCCGAAATGTCCGCCAGAAAAATGCCTTCCGGTATATTGAAATTCAACAGCAATTTTCCGGAAAAAATCTCTGAAGCTGCTTCATCCTCATTTTCTACCAATTTTAGAGAAGGGAGGCGAAGGAGTTCGAGAATCGTTTCCTTGCTAGGTTCTACTTGTAATTGCGAAAAAAAAGCTTCAAGACGTTCGGGAACCGTTAGATTCAGCAATTCGTTTTTAACTAACCCTTGACAGTAAGTAATCATCACCTTGTGCTGATGAAATGTAAAAGACTCAAATTTTACATCTTCGTTTTTTTGGAATAACTTTCGAAGAGCTTGTTCGTTAAGGGACTTTGCGGCAGTTGAAATTTCCTTGTCAGCAGGACTTTTAGTTGTATTCTGAGTATATTTTTTTTGCTTTTTCTTAAACATCATTGTTCCGACACCAACCTTTTCTTTCAAAGAACGCTGCCAATAGACCGAGGAATACTGATAAGCCTAAGAAGAACCAAACTGTAAATGGTAAAATAATCCTAGATAGAATTTCCGTGAATTGAAAATCACTGATTGGCAGTAATGTTATCGCAGTAATTGCAGCTAAAATAATTAACAGATACCATTTTTGTTTATGTTTAAATGGAAGATACTCCCTTATTAGCAGCAAAAGTAAAGCAATTCGGATAAATGCACCTGATAGCCATTGGTAGATAGATAAAAAGTCGACGTGTTCAATAAAATTTCCCAGAGAGGCCAGTCCCCATTCCTCGTATGGAGGAAATCGCTGTTTTGATGCTTCCACTGGTCCAAATTCAATCACAGCTCCTATAAGAGGACCAACTGTTAACAATGTTAAAATGATTGAAGCTATTACAAAATGACGAAACCGAATGGGTGTTTCAGCTTTGTGTTGTAGAAATAGAAGGAGCATTAATTCAACCATCCCTGAACATTGGTATACCGTTCCTTTTAAAATAGGCCGAAACCCATGTTCAAGAAATGGCAAAAGAAGTGAAAAATTTTTGTATTGAATATTGGCTAACGCCACAAAAAAGCCGAGAATAATAATAAAAAATAAAAGAAAAATATTAACGATACTCAAGGTACGCAAAGACGTTCCTGCCAGCATCCAACAAATAATAGCAAAACAAACTGCCAATAAAAAAAAAGGGGTCTTCGGCAGGAAAGTAATATTGACCCAAGTAATTGTCTCCCTTAATGTCACCCCTGCTAAAAGGGTAAAATAAAGGATAACGATGAAAAAAATGATGCTGCCAAGCCCTTTTCCAGTATATTTTTGCATCCATCTATTCAAGTGCTCCTGCTTTGTCTTTTTATGAATAAAAAATAGAAGAGGAATCCAGAGAAGTATAAAAAAAAGTGAAACGATCACACTTAACCAAGAATCTCTTCCTACAGTTTGTATAATTGGTGAAATAATAATGACATGATTCTTTAAACCAATCGCAGTCATAGATAATAGGATTAATTGAAATACTGTAATCGAATCTGACTTCTTTATAGCTATCCTCTCCTAAAAGTATAATTATGGTAATTATTATTTGTATTTCACTTTTATTTATTCTTGTTATATTTTAATTTTTAACATGTAGTTTTTATTGGGCTATTTTTTTCTTTGGAAAAATTTATTTAACCACGAAAGGTATAAATTGTTGACAAAGAGAGAAGGATATACTATTATTATCTCGAATTAAAAATATTTTAATTTATAATAATTAAATTTGAGATTTTGTTAAAAGGTGGTGTAATTGATGGGTTTTTTGGATAAATTATTTGGGAAAACAGTTGAGGAGGAAACGACAATGACAAAATTAAACATTGGCATTATTTTAGGAAGTACACGTCAAGGACGGGTAAGTCCACAAGTAGGAGAATGGGTGAAAGGTATTGCAGACAAACGCGGAGATGCAAATTATGAAATCGTCGATATTGCAGACTTCAATTTGCCATTCTTGGGTACAACTGACGGTTCAGAGCCAGGCATCGCAGCATGGAACCAAAAACTTGCTAACTTAGATGGGTTCGTATTCATTGTTCAAGAATACAACCACAGCATCACAGGTGCATTAAAAAATGCCCTTGATTTTGCACGTGAAGCATGGAATGACAAAGCTGCTGGGATTGTAAGCTATGGTTCAACTGGTGGTGCTCGTGCAGCAGAACACTTACGAGGAATTTGCGGTGAATTAAAAATTGCCGACGTTCGCACACATCCAACATTGTCCTTATTTACAGATTTTGAAAATGGAAGTGTCTTCAAACCAGCTGAATTGCATCTGACGAATGTGAATGCAATGCTTGGCGAAGTAGTAGCATGGAGCGGAGCATTAAAAACTATTCGATAAAATAATCAAAAGAGAGGGGATGTGCATTCATCCCCTCTTGTTGCTATAATTTACGATACTTTTTCAATGAAAAGATATTAAGCAGGATGAATATTCCAGCGAAGATTACTAAGGCTAAAAGGTCCCCGCTGATTTCATAAAAACTAAATCCTTTATACATAACGCCTCTTAATGCATTCCCAGCATAATACATAGGGAACACCTTTGCGATCACCTGCAGCCAATCTGCCATCCCTTCAAGCGGGAAAATCCCAGCGAAAAATATTTGTGGAACGACCGCAATGGGAATAAATTGCATCATTTGGAATTCGGAAGCGGCGAATGTCGATAACAATATTCCTAAAGATAATGCCACTAATGCCAAAAGCAGATTAATCAGAAGGACATTCCATATTGATCCAACGAGCACGATACCTAATACATTAATAGAATAAAAAACGACAATAACCGTTTGAATAACCGCAAACATGCCATAGCCGGCCAAATAAGCCGTGACAATTTCGCCTCTGCGAATCGGGGTCGATAATAACCGCTCTAATGTTCCCGTTGTCCGCTCGCGCAATAGACCTATTCCTGAAATGATAAAAACAAAGAAGAAAACAAAGAAACCAACTAATATGGGGCTTAAAACATCAAAAAACACCGTATCTTTATTTCCATAAACATAGTTTGTTTCAATTTTTTTAGGCATCATCCCTGCTGCTGCTGGATTTTGCTCGATGAGTTTGGATTGTGCCAGGGCTGATATCGTTTGGTTTACTTTTGCTTGCAAGCCCTTAGCGGAACCAGGGTCGTCATTCTGGAGTGTCAATTTCATTTTTCCATCTATTTGCTCCAATAACCCGTTAAGGTCGTCATCTACCACCGTGTTTTTCGTTACTGTCTTATATTCTTTTACCTTTATATCGGCATCTTTAAAGGCTTTTATAAGACTAGAATCAACTCCAGCAACACCTAATTTAGGTTCCACGGTATTGCCATTAAACAAAAAGTACATAAGGGTCAGAATTAATAGAGGTGCCACAAACATTAAAGCTAACGTTCGTTTATCACGAAGCATTTGCTGAATAATTCTTTTGATTAGCGCCGAAATTCTCATGACTGTTTCCTCCCTGCTTTCAGGAATACCTCATCAAAATCATCTGTTTTGTATACCGCTTTTAACTCATTTGGAGTGCCGCTCGTTAAAATGCGGCCGTCCCGGACCATCGCGACATAATCGCATTTAACCGCCTCATCCATCACGTGTGTTGTTACGATAATTGTCTTTTCTTCTTCATTTTTCAAGCGTAAAAATTCTTTCCAGATAGACAATTTTAATTCCGGGTCAATTCCCACAGTTGGTTCATCTAAAATTAACACTTTTGGATTTTGAATAAGGGCAATCGCCAGGGATAAGCGTCGTTTCATTCCTCCAGAATAGGCAGCCACACGCTTTTTAAGGTCATCAGTCAGGTTTACTAAGTTCGCAACGTAAGCAATCCGCTTTTTCTGTTCGCTCTTACTTAACTTGTAAAGGGAAGCAAAAAATTTCAAATTTTCTTCCCCCGTTAACTCAACATACAAGGCATCCGATTGTGCCATATAGCCAATTTCCTGTAGTAAGCCAAGATTGGGCATTTTTTCACCCAAAACATGAATCGAGCCGGTATCGGATTTTTCCATGCCGACAATCATTTTTACAAGTGTTGTTTTCCCGGCACCTGAAGGACCGATTAACCCGAATAATTGGCCTTTTGGGATGGTTAAGTTAACATTATTCAACACCGGCTTTTTACCAAAGCTTTTATTAACCTGTTCGACATTAATGGTTGGATTCATTCTCATTCCCCCCTAGAGGTATAATCGTTCTTATATTTTTATTTTACAGCTCCAGGGAATTTTAACAATGAACAAATAGATGAATTATGTCTATCATTTCATAAAGGGGTATACAAATTGTGGATCCCCACCTCTATGATTAAGGAAGTACTCTTCGAAAGATGCTTCATATAAAAAAGAGGTGACAAATCGTCACCCCTAACGCAGTTTAATTTTCTGCTAATTTATTTACCATTTTTTGTTCAGTGGATTTCACTTCGTTTGGATCATCCGCTTGTTTTGCACGTTTAATAAAGAAAGCAAGGATAAGAGCCACGCTGGCAATTCCAACCGATACAACAAATGAATCATTAATTCCTTCCAGCATCGCTTTCATGGCAATCTGTTGCTTCATTTCAGCTAACACAGCTGGAGTAGGCTGCTCGGTTAAGTGTTTCATGGCAGCTGCGCCTAGATCCTCTGCATGTGTTTTTGTCCGGTTGGTCATGATGGTTACGAGAAGTGCGGAACCAATTGCGCCTGAAACCTGCTGCAATGTACTGTTCATCGCTGTACCGTGTGGATAATACCGCGCCGGTAATTGGTTTAAACCATTCGTCATGACAGGCATCATTACCATCGACATCCCAAACATCCGTGCAGAATATAGCAGGATTAAATGAGAATAAGAGGTATCAAGTGTTAATTTACTGAAATAATAACTTGTTACAATCGTAATCGATAGGCCGACAATCGCTAAAATACGGCCGCCAAACTTATCAAATAATTTCCCGGTAATAGGTGACATGATTCCCATCAAAATGGCACCTGGAAGCATCATCAAGCCTGATTTCATAGGAGAAATCCCACGTAACGTTTGAACATAGATTGGTAAAAGCAGCATCGCTGAAAACATCGCCATCGAGATGACAACCGAGATAGCTGACGATAAAGCAAACATTGGGTATTTATAGATTCTGAATTCAAGCATAGGTTTTTCAAGTTTAAATTGACGTAAGATAAACAGAATTAATGAAACGGCACCGACGACAATCGTGCCATATACTAGTGGACTATCCCAGCCCTTATCACCGGCAGAGCTAAATCCATACAGCAATCCGCCAAAGCCAAGACTTGATAACACAAGTGATAGGAAGTCAAGACTAATCTCAACTTTTTCTTTTTTATCTTTCAATAAGAATATACCGATTAAAAGAACAATCACTGCAATCGGTGATACGAAGTGGAATAACATTCTCCAGTCGTAATGCTCAATCATCCAACCGGATAATGTCGGGCCAACAGCTGGTGCAAAAATGAAAATAAGCCCGAAAAGCCCCATTGCTCCGCCTCTTTTTTCAGGTGGAAAGCTTGTTAACATGACGTTCATTAACAGCGGCATCATAATGGCAGATCCGGCCGCTTGGATGAGCCGCGCTACTAACAAGATAGGAAAGACGGTGGAGAATCCTGCAAGAAATGTACCCACTGTAAATAAACTAATTGCGGTTAGGAATAAACCTCTAACAGAGTATCTTTGTATCAAAAAGGCTGTTGCCGGAATCATAATCCCATTCACCAGCATATAACCTGTTGAAAGCCATTGCACAGTCGATGCCCCGACATCTAAATCCTTCATGATGGAAGGGAGTGCCACATTTAAGAGGGTTTCGTTTAACATGGCAATAAAAGCCCCAATCATCAGGATGGCAAGTATCCCATATGGAGGGCGTGTATGATTTGTATTGACGTTTTCCATTATAGTCCTCCTTGAACTGCTAGTTCATTTTTTTATACCTTTATTTCAAGCACTAATAATAATATCATCAGCGTCGCAATTTTTGCAACAAAAAAATCTTCCAATTCCTGTGAAACCATTTACAAATTATCACTTTCCTTTTAATCCCGATACCTGTCTAGGCCCCAATAGAGTGATGAGCGACAAGATCAGCGCCATTTCATAAGGGGATTTTTCCATTCCGCTATTAAGCCAATGCTGGATCACACCAAGGTGGGCTGAACTGACATAGGCAATGAGAAGATCAATGCGATTTATTGCACTTTACTAAAGGAAACTTTTGGTATATTTTGAGGCATGGCGGCTAAACCTATAATGGTAAATGGCCGTTAATGAAAGGTGGTTAAGCCATGATTCTTAGTTTAGTGAAAGGAATTGCACATCAAACTCAAGATATTACTACTATTGAAGGAGCGGCGGCCATCGTGTTTTATTTCACGGTGTATTCGTTCATTGGCTGGCTGCTTGAAAATAGCTACAGCTTCTTCAAAAAGCGAGAATTTTTTAAAGAGAATTTTTTATTTGGCCCGTTTAAACCAATGTACGGCTTTGCTCCAGTTCTCTTGGTTTATTTAATTCCGCCAGGAACAAATTGGGGCATGATGATTCTTTTATGCCTTTTCATTCCGACCCTGGTCGAGTATGTAAGCGGGGCAATACTGCTGAAATATTTCCACAAGCAATGGTGGGATTATTCGGATACACCGATGCAGCTGCATGGACATATCTGCCTGCCCTTCTCCATCTGTTGGGTTTTCTTATCCCTTATTTGTTTAAAATGGGTCCATCCGGCAATTGCCTCTATGTATGAAACCATTGAACCATTTTGGATCTATGTCTGGTCTGCGACAGGACTATACTTCCTCGCCGACCTCGTCCTAGCAATCCGCAAACACAACTTACAAAATTTAACAAATGGTGCCTGACACCCTTTTCACTCCTTCTATAGTAGAAAGAAGGAGTTTTTTTGTTTTATCGGTATTTTATTTTAAGGAGCTTTCGAAGTTCAGTGTACATAAAAGATTAAAATTCAATGAAATTATGAAAGTTAGGGGAAAATAGTGCTACATTGAAGGAGAGGAAATAACATAAACAAACGATTTTGATTTGCCGCCTTGGGATCATTACTATAAAGGAGGGCTTATTGTGAAAAAGCGAATTTTGGTTGTTGAGGATGAAAAACAAATTGCGAAAATATTAAAGATTGAACTTGAGTTTGAGGGCTATGAAGTGGTTGTTGCCTATGACGGAAAGTCGGGATTGCAAGCCGCCTTAATAGATCAATTGGATTTAATCCTATTAGATGTCATGCTGCCCGAAATGAACGGGATTGAGGTTTTAAGAAAAATACGAGTTGAGAACAGCGTGCTGCCTGTCATCCTGTTAACAGCCAGGAATATGACAATGGATAAGGTAACTGGACTTGATCAGGGAGCAAATGATTATATTACTAAGCCTTTTGAGATGGAAGAGGTATTGGCAAGAATTCGCTCTTGTCTTCGTCAGAATTCCATTGCTGTTAAGGCTTCCCAGTCTGAGGAGTCCCTGTTATCCATAAGGGATTTAACCGTAAACCTTGATACGAGAGAGGTGATCAGAGGGGAGGCTTCAATTACGTTAACGCCTAAAGAATTTGATTTATTAGCCTATTTGCTTTCCAATAAAAATAAAATTGTTACCCGGGAAAATATCATTCTTCATGTGTGGGGCTATGAATATGAAGGGGAAACAAACGTCATTGATGTGTTTATCAGACATTTGCGAAAGAAAATCGAAGAAGGCTTTTCTGACCCTACCATTATTCAAACCATCAGGGGAATCGGCTATACAATAAGGGAGAAGTAAGCGAATGAAGATTACGACCAAAATTAATCTGATTACAACCGCATGGATCCTCTGTGTGTTAATTGCTGTAAACGCAGTGGTCTTTTTTTCGTTTTTGAAAATCACGGTTGATATGGAGGATACTGCCCTGTTCCAAAAGGCAGGACAATTGATAAAGGAGTTAAAACAGGATAATACTCCTTCAACTACTAAATCCCAATTAACCCCATATCTGACACCCCATTCTTTTATTAGAATCATTCAACCGGATGGGGAAATTATTCAACAAGTAACGAATGATACGCAATTGGCCGCAAACATAAAACCGCAAT
>Ga0213823_1000718_pt1 | contig 24315 bp, 15 predicted proteins | sample MC6MC0907MG_FD_179887 | JGI IMG/M metagenome (GOLD analysis project Ga0213823, IMG submission 179887) | Enriched soil aggregate microbial communities from Iowa State University, Ames, United States - MC6-MC0907-MG | ecosystem: Environmental > Terrestrial > Soil > Unclassified | place: USA: Iowa...
ACCACGCAGGCGTTGGTGATGCTGGCTCGCAAACTTGCTCGGGTGGTATTCGCCTTGCTGAAAGGGCAAAGCGAATATCAGACAAAAGTCAGTTGAGGGCTTCTCCTCAACCATAGAATCTCCCACACTGGTCGGTGGTAACCACATAGCCTGTTTACCCCGCGAACCCAGTGGGAGCGGCGGTGCGACGATTCGACTTGCCGGCGCAGGCGGCCGTGAGATCTGTGCTTATTTTCAGATACGGTTAAAGGTCGCGAGGGCAGCGAGAATTTCGTCGACCGAGGCAAACTCCCGATCAACCCCCGGCAACCCCGGCCGCTTCAACACCAGCACCGGCACCGCACGCTCACGCGCCACTTCCAGCTTCGGCTCGGTGGCGGTGCTGCCGCTGTTCTTGCTGATCAACACATCGATCTGCCGCCGCTCGAACAGCGCTCGCTCATCCTCCAATAGAAACGGCCCACGGGCGCCGATCACTTCGCAGCGTCCGTTGCCGGGGTAGACGTCGAGGGCGCGCAAGGTCCAGAACTGGTCCTGAGGGATTTCATCGAGGTGTTGCAGCGGTTCGCGGCCGAGGGTGAACAGCGGTCGGCGAAACGGCTTGAGGGCGGTGATCAGCTCGGCCCAATCGCTGACTTCGCGCCAGTCATCACCGGGCTGCGGCTGCCATGCCGGGCGACGCAATGCCCAGCAGGGGATGCCGGTCCGGTGTGCGGCGGTCGCAGCGTTCTGGCTGATCTGTGCGGCATAGGGATGCGTGGCGTCGAGCAACAGGTCGATGCCTTCGTCACGAATGAATTGCGCCAGACCTTCAGCGCCACCGTAACCACCAACGCGCACCTGACAGGTCAGATCCGTCGGCACCCGGCCAACACCGGCGAGGCTGTAGATATGTTCTGGCCCGAGCGTGCGGGCAATCGCCAGCGCTTCCGTCACGCCGCCCAACAGCAGAATCCGCTTCATGCAAAACCTCCGGCATGCCCGACAATCCCGCCCTGACGATCGATCGCAAACACCTCGACCTGCACCTGCGCGGGCACCACGCTGCGGGCAAAATTCAGCGCATGCCGGCAGACTTCATCACCGAGGGCGATCCCCGCCGCACTGGCCATCGCCAGCGCCTGCTGACTGGTATTGGCCTGGCGAATGCCTTGTTGCAACGCCTCATCGGCGCCAATCGCAGCGGCCCACTCAGCCAGTTGCGGTAAGTCAATACTTGAATGCCGCGAGTGCAGATCCATATGTCCGGCGGCCAGTTTGCTGATCTTGCCGAAGCCGCCGCACAGGCTGAGTTTATCCACAGGCACTTTGCGCAGATGCTTGAGCACCGCGCCGACGAAATCACCCATTTCGATCAGAGCGATTTCCGGCAGGTTGTAGACCCGGCGCATGGTGTCTTCACTGGCGTTGCCGGTGCAGGCGGCGATGTGCAGGTAACCATTGGTCTTGGCGACGTCGATGCCTTGATGAATCGAGGCGATGTAAGCTGCGCAAGAGAACGGCCGGACGATGCCGCTGGTGCCGAGGATCGATAATCCGCCGAGGATGCCCAGTCGCGGATTCATGGTTTTAAGCGCCAGCGCTTCGCCGCCCTCGACGTTGACCGTGACGTCGAAGCCGCCGCCATATCCGGTTTCGGCAGCGAGCAGCGTCAGGTGATCGCTGATCATCTTGCGTGGCACCGGATTGATTGCCGGTTCGCCAACGCCCAGTACCAAGCCCGGGCGGGTCACGGTGCCAACGCCGGCACCGGCATTGAAACGAATCCCCGGCTCGCTCAGCAGCCGCACCCGCGAGTAGAGCAGGGCACCGTGGGTCACGTCGGGATCGTCACCGGCATCCTTGATCGTTCCGGCCTCGGCGCCGTCGTCGGTCAAACGACAGAACTCCAGGCGCATCTGCACCTGTTTGCCTTTGGGCAACACGATCTGCACCGCATCGGCCGACAGCCCGCCGAGCAACAGGCGCGCAGCGGCGAGGCTGGTGGCGGTGGCACAGCTGCCGGTGGTCAGGCCGCTGCGCAGGGGCGCCGGTTGTTCAGCGGTTTCGTCACGCATCGTGGGGTTTGACCAGATCGAGCAGAGTGATTGGCAGCGCCTGCCGCCAGGTATCGAACTCGCCGAGCGGTTGTGCCTGGGCGACATGGATGCGCGTCAGTTCGCCGCCGTAACGTTCGCGCCAATTCATCAGGGTGACTTCGCTTTGCAGGGTCACCGCGTTGGCGACCAGACGACCACCGGGCTTGAGGTGTTCCCAGCACGTTTCGAACACGCCCTCACGGGTGACGCCGCCACCGATGAAAATCGCATCCGGGCGCTCCAGTCCGGCGAGAGCCTGCGGTGCCTTGCCGCGAATCAATTGCAGGCCGGGCACGCCCAGCGCATCGCGATTGTGTTCGATCAGTTGTTGGCGGCCTTCGTCGGCTTCGATGGCCAAGGCGCGGCAGCTCGGGTGCGCGCGCATCCATTCGATGCCGATCGAACCGCTGCCGGCACCGACATCCCAGAGCAGTTCGCCGGGTGTCGGGGCGAGGCGGGCGAGGGTGATGGCGCGCACGTCGCGTTTGGTCAATTGGCCGTCATGCTGGAACGCCGAATCCGGCAGTCCGGCCAAGCGTGAAAGGCGTGGTGCTTCGGCATTGGCCAGACATTCGATGGCGATGACATTGAGGTCGGCCACGGACGCGGCACTCCAGGCGTTCGCGGTGCTGTCGATGCGCCGTTCGGTGTCGCCACCGAGATGTTCGAGAACGGTCAAACGACTCGAACCGAAGCCGCGTTCGCAAAGTAGCTGCGCGACCGCCGCCGGGCTCTGACCGTCGTTGCTCAGCAACAACAGCCGCACGCCGCTGAACAATTGCGCATTGAGCGCCGTCAATGGCCGGGCCACCAGCGACAGAGTCACCACCTCCTGCAACGGCCAGCCGAGGCGGGCAGCGGCCAGCGAACAGGACGACGGCGTCGGCAGGATCAGCATCTCGTCGCTCGGGATCTGACGGGCGAGGCTGGCACCGACGCCGTAGAACATCGGGTCACCACTGGCCAATACGCAGACCGCTTCGCCCCGCTGTTCGAGCACGGGCGCGAGGGAAAACGGGCTCGGCCACAATTGCCGTTCACCGCGAATACACACCGGCAGCAAATCCAGTTGGCGCTGGCCACCGACGATCCGCGAGGCGCCCAGCAGGGCACGCCGGGCGTTTTTGCCCAGGCCCTTGAAGCCGTCTTCACCGATTCCCACTACCGTCAGCCAGGGTGACATCTATATTCCTCTAAACACGCCGTTCCGACGGGCAGACTTTTCATGCCAGCGGACAAAGCAGGCATAATACCGCGCCTTCGCCCGCGAAGCGCCTTTCCCACGCAGCCGGTCAGCCCCTTGAACGAACGCCCGATGTCCACCGCTTTACGCCCCTCGGCCTGCCCGGGGTTGCTGCGTATCGTCCAGGCACTGGACGGCGGCATCTGCCGGATCAAGCTCAATGGCGGGACGATCAGTGTCGATCAGGCTGACGCGGTGGCCGATGCCGCCGAACAGTTTGCTGGCGGGGCCATTGAAGCGACCAACCGGGCCAATCTGCAGATTCGCGGGATCGGTGAGCAATCTGCAGCGCTGATCGAGCGTTTGCTCGCTGCCGGCCTCGGCCCGCGCACGGCGGCCGGTGACGATGTACGCAACCTGATGCTCAGCCCCGCTGCCGGGATTGATCGGCAGATGCAGATCGACACGCGCGGCCTCGCCGGGCAGATCCTCGACACCTTGCAAAGCCATCCACGCTTCCACGAGTTGAGCGCCAAGTTCGCCGTGCAACTGGATGGCGGTGAAGCGCTGGCGATGCTCGAACATCCCCACGACCTGTGGTTGTCGGCGTTCGAGCGTGACGGTGAAACCTTGCTGGCGTTCGGTCTGGCCGGATGCCCGACGGATCGCGCACTGGGCGCGGTGTCGCCGGAACACGGACATGCACTGGTGGTTGCGGTGCTGGAATTGTTTATCGAGTCGGCACGTCCCGAACAGACGCGCATGCGCCATTTGCTCGACGAGTTGCCGCTGTCGGCATTTATCGAACAACTGGGCAGGCGTTTGCCGATCAAGGCGCTCAGCCACTGGCAGCGCACAGCCGTGGCGGACGATCTGCACATCGGCGTTCATCGGCAAAATACACCGGGCCGGGTGTACATCGGTGCAGTGCCGGCGCTGGGGCGTCTCGATCCGGCAATGCTGCGCGGGGCCGCGCAACTGGCCCGCCAGTTCGGCAATGGCAGCCTGCGTTTCACACCCTGGCAAAGCCTGCTGGTGCCGGACGTCAAAGCAAGCGATGCGGCTAAGGTGCTGGAAGGTCTTGAGCAACTGAACCTGTTGACCCCCGCTGCCGAACCCCTTGCACGCCTGATCGCCTGCACTGGCTCCAATGGCTGCGGCAAAGGCCTGGCCGACACCAAGCAGGACGCCCGCCATCTGGCGACGTTGCTGCCTTCTGCCCTCAACATCCACCTCAGTGGTTGCCCGCGCTCGTGCGCCGCCGCCCACTGTGCCCCGGTGACGTTGCTGGCCGTCAATCCCGGTCATTACGACCTCTATTTTCGCGATGCAACGCTGCCGGGTTTCGGCGCGCTGCACGCACGCAACCTTACTATTGAAGCGGCCGCGACGTTGCTCGCCGCCCGCTCTCGGAGCCCCCTTGATGCTTGATTACATCCGCGACGGTCAGGAGATTTATCGCAATTCCTTCGCGATCATTCGCAGCGAGGCCAATCTGGCGCGCATCCCGGCCGATCTGGAAAAACTCGCGGTGCGGGTGATTCATGCCTGCGGCATGGTTGAAGCCGTCGACGGTCTGCAATTCTCCGAAGGCGCGGGCAAGGCCGGGCGCGATGCGCTGGCCGCCGGTGCGCCGATCCTCTGCGATGCGCGGATGGTCTCCGAAGGCGTGACCCGTGCGCGCCTGCCGGCCAACAACGAAGTGATCTGCACCTTGCGTGACGAGAGCGTGCCGGATCTGGCCCGTGAACTGGGCAACACCCGTTCCGCCGCCGCGCTGGAACTGTGGCGTCCGCACCTGGAAGGCAGCGTCGTGGTAATCGGCAACGCGCCGACCGCGCTGTTTTATCTGCTGGAAATGCTGGATGCCGGTGCACCGAAACCGGCGCTTATTCTTGGCTTCCCGGTCGGCTTCGTCGGCGCCGCCGAATCGAAAGCCGCGCTGGCCGCCGACAGCCGTGGCGTGCCGTTTGTGATCATGCAAGGACGTCTCGGTGGCAGCGCCATGGCCGCCGCCGCCGTCAATGCCCTCGCCACGGAGATCGAATGATGCAGGCCAAAGGACGTTTGCTTGGCCTGGGCGTCGGCCCGGGTGATCCGGAACTGATTACGGTCAAAGCCCTGCGCCTGCTGCGCGAGTCGCCGGTGGTCGCGTACTTCGTCGCCAAGGGCAAAAAGGGCAATGCCTTCGGCATCATCGAGGCGCACCTGCAAGAAGCGCAGAACCTGCTGCCGCTGGTCTACCCGGTGACCACCGAAGCGCTGCCGGCGCCGCTTTCCTATGAGCAAGTCATCAGTGATTTCTACGATGAAGCCGCCGTGACGGTCGCGGCACATCTGGATGCCGGTCGTGATGTGGCGGTGATCTGTGAGGGTGATCCGTTCTTCTACGGCTCTTACATGTATCTGCACGATCGCCTCGCCAGCCGTTACGAAGCCCAAGTGGTGCCCGGCGTTTGTTCGATGCTGGGCGGCGCTTCAGTGCTCGGTGCGCCGCTGGTGTATCGCAATCAGAGCCTGTCGGTGCTCTCCGGCGTGCTGCCCCATGAAGAATTGAAACGCCGACTGGCCGACGCCGACGCGGCGGTGATCATGAAGCTGGGGCGCAACTTCCCGAAAGTGCGGCAGGTACTCGAAGAACTCGGTCTGGCCGAACGTTCGCTGTACGTCGAGCGCGCAACCATGGCCAATCAGAAGATCGTGCCGATGGATCAGGTCGAGCCGATGTCGTCGCCGTACTTCTCGCTGATCATCGTGCCGGGCGAGCGGTGGCAAGGCTGATGACTCAATCCACGCCAGCCATCGTCATTCTCGGTCAGGGCAGCCTGGCCACCGCACGGCGCATTCAGCAGGTCTATCCAGCGGCGCAGATCCATGGCCTCGCCGGGCGCGTCGACGGCGCCGATTGCACCTATCAGGAATTCGGCGCGACCCTGCGCGCGCTGTATCAGCAGGACACGCCGATCATTGCCCTGTGCGCGGCCGGCATCGTCATCCGCACGCTGGCGCCGCTGTTGCTGGAAAAGGGCGCCGAACCGGCAGTGCTCGCGGTGGCCGAAGACGGCAGCGCCGTGGTGCCGTTGCTGGGTGGCCTCGGCGGGGTGAATGTCATGGCGCGAGAGATCGCTGCCGGGCTGCAAGTCGCAGCGGCGATCACCACCAGCGGCGAGTTGCGTTTTGGCACGTGCCTGCTCAATCCCCCGACTGGCTACGCGCTGGGCGATCTGGAACTGGGCAAGCGTTTTGTCTCCGACCTGTTGGCCGGCCATAGCGTGCGCATCGAAGGCGCGGCGCCGTGGCTGGATCAGGCGCAATTGCCGGAAGATCCGCAGGCGCAGCGCTCGATTCATGTCGGCAGTGCCGCGCGTGAAGCAAGTGCCAGTGAGTTACTGATCTATCCACGCAGCGTAGCGGTGGCGGTGAGCGCTGAAACAGCGGACCTGGCGAATACCGTGCGCAGCGCGTTGCACCGGGCGAAAATCGCCGTGCAGTCGCTGGCCTGTCTGCTGGCCAGCGAGACGCAAATGGCTGCGCCACTTTTGCGTGAAGCGGCGCTTGAGCTGGGTGTACCGCTGCGTTTTGTCGCGATGCAAAGCGACATCGAAACCCTGGCGCGTGTCGCCGTACCTGCGGCGACGGTCGTTGCTGGCCACGGCATGGCAATCGCGGTTGCCGAGCAGCCGTTGGATGTTTCCAGCATTGGCCGGCCACGCGGTCGTCTCGCCGTGATCGGCCTCGGCCCCGGCGCTGCCGAACTGATGGTGCCGGCAGTGAAAGCCGAACTGGCGCGCGCCACCGATGTGCTCGGCTACGAAACCTACGTACGCATGGCCGGGCCGTTTCGCGACGATCAAGTGCAGCACTGCACCGACAACCGCGAAGAGATGCAGCGCGCCCGTCACGCCTTCAGGCTGGCGGCCGAGGGGCGCTCGGTGATTGTCGTGTCCTCGGGCGATCCCGGTGTGTTCGCCATGGCCGCTGCTGTGCTCGAAGCCCTGCACGAGTCGGCTGATCCGGCGTGGCACAGCGTCGATCTGGAAATCCTCCCGGGGGTGTCCGCTTCGCTGGCCACCGCCGCGCAGGCTGGGGCGCCGCTGGGCCATGACTTCTGCGTGATGTCGCTGTCGGACAACCTCAAGCCTTGGTCGATCATCGAAAAGCGTCTGGATCTGGCCGCTGAGGCAGATCTGGCGCTGGCGTTCTACAACCCGATCTCCCGTGCGCGACCCTGGCAATTGGGGCGGGCGCTGGAGATTGTCGCGCAGCATCGCACGCCGCAAACACCCGTGGTGTTGGGTCGCGACATCGGCCGTCCCGGCCAGACTCTGCGCACCACGACACTGGGTGCGTTGACCCCGGAGCAAGTGGACATGCGCACCATGGTGCTGATTGGTTCGTCCACCACCTGCACCTTTCCCCGTGCCAGCGGTGGTGATTGGGTTTACACCCCGCGTTGGTACGGCGAAAAGCCGCTTTCCTGAGTGTCGTGCCGAGGCAAGTTGTAAATAAGTTGCCTCGGCGTGACATCAGGTCGAAATTAATCATCGGACAATAAAGTTTAAAACCGGGCGGTGGATCCGTTGGGAACGCCGCTCAGTTTGTTTATCGAACAACTCGTCATGCGTCTGTTTGTTGCCGAATCATGCGGAGCATTAACTTGTCTGTTGTTTGATGTTTCTTGGGAAATTATTTGAGTTTTGTGCTTTTTGAAGATGCCTCGCGGGCAGACTAACTTCGTCCTGGATTCTCTCAATGAATAAAGGATGAAGTCCGATGGGTGTAATAGAGCAACATATCAATGGTTTTAATTTTATCTCGCCAGATGAATATTCTGCGTTAAAGCGAACCTTCAAAGCGTTGGCCGGTTCTGCGGAATATGCAATGTTGGTGGCGCTTTACGATAAGGCTGGCCAGGCCACAAGCCTCGCTGAAAAGCTCCAGGTTGTAACACTGTTTCTGCAGAACTTTGAACGCTTGGCAAATCGCCATTCGGCGCCTGTGTCGGCATTGATCGATACCGTCGAAGGCAAATTGCGCGATTACGCCGCACGTCTGTCGGGCACTGTAAATATGCTGAGTGATGTGTCCAGTCCGGTGCCCAGAATCATGCACTTTGTCTGGGTGGGCGGCAGTGAAGTCGGCAGTATTCAGCGCGATTACACGAATATCTGGCGTCAGGTGCTGGCTGCCGGGAAGTACCAGTTCAATCTCTGGTACGACAGTGATGCGTTACTGGCCTTCGAAATGAATCGGGTTATATCCGACAGCGCCAGAGTTGATGCGATGGAGTCTGGCGGGGACACAGTGACCAACCCCGGTGAACTTTCAAAGATGATCGAAGATCGTGCGCGTGTATTGAAGCGCGAGATGTTCGAGTATCTACAACAACCGCAATGGCAAGGGAAAGCTGATCAGGCCCGGATTGACCTGATGGTGCGCGCCTATGGCAAGGATCGCACGACGCTGGAAGCCTTTCGTCAACACTGTTTGCAAACTCATCAGCAAATCGCCGGTAGCGACTTGCAGTTGCGTGATGTTCGTCGGGAGTTCGCCGGGCACTTTTTACAAGATGTCTATCAGCGCGAAGTGGCAATGCGCGGCAACTTTGCGGCGGCAAGTGACGTTGTTCGCTTGCAGGCCGAATATGCCGAGGGTGGTCGTTACAGCGACATGGATTACTTGCCGCCGCTGGCTGACAGACTGGGTGGTGTCGACATCAGCGGGTTCAGTGACGAGCAACGGCTGGGGGTGTTGCAGCTTTTGCTCAATCATGATGAAACGTTGATGCCCGGTCGCGACCGCCTGCGCTACGCCGATCACACGGACACCTTGCCTGCCGCACATCGGGAGGCGCTGCTGGTCTTTGCCCGCAGCAAGCCCGGCGTCGAGCATATATTTGTCGCACCGCGTGAAGTCCACAGCCCGCAACATGGTCTGCGTATGGGCGCGCAATTCAGTAGAGAGATGAACGCTTATCTGCTGGCACAGCCGCAAAGCGAGATGACGCTCGCGGTCATGCAATTGATCCGCTTCAACTATGACTGCCTGCAGGCCGTTGAGCAGGCGGCCATCGCGTCGTCGGTAGACTGGTCACAGACTGAACGATTGCTCGACGTAATAGAAAACGTCATGAACGAGAAAATCGAGCAGGGGCAACTGACGCGCACGCTGCAGGATTTCCTGGGTAAGTTGAGCGAGGCGATTTTAAGTTACTACCGTGATGGTATTCGCGTCGGATCGCGCGGCACTATTGCGCTTACCGGACCCGGTGCAGCGGTGACCGGGTTGAAAAACTATGTCGAGACTCACCTCCTGCCGCACAACGAGGTTACGGTTCAGGAGCGCTTGCGCCTGGCCGAGGGCTACAACGTTCAGACCGAGGAGGAGGCGATCTCCGGTTGGACGGTCAATGACGACGCCGAGCAATGGCTGGCCAAAGAGCAGGAAAAGTGGAGATCCGGCAAACTCGGATCACGCTACACCGGGCAACTGGCGGATCTGCTTCAGCCGCAACAGACACTGACGTTCAAACAAGGCTGGCCGGTGGTGGGCGGTAAAGCGGTGCTGCTGACGTCGGTCCTGCAACAATTGATGGATGATCTGGGCGAACCTTTTGTGCGAGCCATGAGGGACAAGCTGAGCGGTGACATCAGTTTCACCAAAGCCTTTTCCGTCGGCTTCGAAAATCGTCAGTTGATCCTTGCGCAACCGGTGCGCGAGCTGCCCGTTTCGCAGGGCGCCGAATCCTCAAGCAACCTCAATGAACTGCTCAGCCGCATCGCCCATGATTCTCTGCCGCTTGAACAACTCAGCCCGTTGGTGCGCGTCATGCTCGGAGGTATTTTCGGCGCGACAAGTCTGGACGACGCGAGCTTTGCCAGCGTCTGGCAAACCGTGCGCGACCTTGCTGTCGAGACTGACGGCGACGGTACTTTCGCGCGTTATGATGCGGTTGAAAAAGCCCTGCGCCAGCGGCAGTCACCCGACTTTGAGGCCGGGCTGGCGGGTGGGCAAGCGCATGACGTGCTGACGGCCCGGGAACTCAAGGTTCAGGCACTGTTTGAACCTCTGACCTTGCGCCAATGGGGCGAACGCATCGGGCAGATCAATCGTACGGCGCAAGGTGAATACCGTTCGCGGATTCTCCAGCGCAGCGCGCAGGTGCGCGAAATGTTCTTCGCGGCTGGCGCGACCTCGGCCCGGCAGCTGTCGCAGGATTTGCTGATGCATACGCCCAGTGATCCGGGGCGTCGGTGCTATCCACTGGCGTTGCTGATGGGCGCAGCGGTGGCTGCCGGCGAGTCGGCCGAACGGACACTGGTGGGGCATGTTGCGACGGCCAATATCAACCACCAGGAACTCAGTTCACAGGCATTGCTTACTGCGTTGAATGAACTGCGAGCCTTGCCCACCAGTGCTGTTGGTGAGTCCCGCGGCTTGCAGAGTCTGGGTTCAGTCATACAGACACTGGAGGCAAAAAGTGCATCCACCGTTCTGTTGCTCGACACCGGCGATCACGCCCTGCTGGTGGCCAAAGTGCAGGCAGGAGACCAGTTCGTCTACCGCTTCTATGACCCGAACTTTGCCATTTATGCGTTCGCCGAAGGTGCGCATCTGCAATCTGGCGTTGAGCGTTATCTGAGCGCCGGCGACAGTGCACTGGCCAGGCTCTACGGTCTGGGCGACATGGCCGGGGCGCGATTCAACGTGATCGAGTTGAACTCCGAGGCAATGGCGGCCCGCAGGTTATCGACGGATATGCGCGTGGACAGTTTTTTGCACATTCCTTCGAGTGATTCACGTAGTGTCCCGGTCTGGGCAAGCCAGGCCGTAGCGCGCCAGCGTTCGCTCAGCGAAAACGCGCGGATGGGTGCCAGCCTGGCGCAAGTGGATGCACGCTACTGGGCGCAGGCGTTTGATCAGGCCATGCAGCAATTGCGCAGGGAACATTCGCTTGGGCGTGAATATTTGCCGTTGCTGGAAACGCTCAAACCTCAGGCGGAGGGCGACTTTTCGCTGAAGTTGGTCGACGCGCAGAATCCGCATCAGGTGCGAACAGTGAGCACGGCAGACCCGCGCTTCACCCAGCTCAAGCAGCATCTGCAACAGCGCGTGAAAGCAGGCAAACCGAGTGCTCCGACCGAGGCTGATGGCGGTAGCCGCTTGAGTTTCGCTTTTGCGATCCAGACGCTGATCAGCGAAATGCGCCATCGTGAGGAACAGGCCGGTAACCCGTTGCCAGCCTTGTCGATTGCGCTGCAGGTTCAGGTTTACGTCAGCTATGCGCAGTTGGGTTTTGGCGTACTCAGCGATACCGCACAGATGATCAACCTGGTGCGGCAAGTGGTGGCCAGTGAGCAGGCGCTGGTCCTGCGCCAGTCGTCGTTGTCCGGCCGTTTGCTCGGTCGCGGGGCAACCGGCGTTGGTTTTGCGTTTTCGCTGGTCAACATCGGCTTCGACATTCACAACCTTTCACTGGCGCAAAATCACGAGCAGCGCTCGCGGTTCTCCACGTCTCTGGCGTTCAACGCAGTGGCTTTGGGACTGGATGTTGTGGCATTGGCGGCAGGCGGAACGGTCGGGGCAGCGGCGGCTTTTCTTTCTGTGCCGTTGCTCGGTATCGGCATCGGAGCCACTGCCATCGCCAGCAATCTTGGGCAGATTGCCGACAAGGCAACCGCGGTCGGCAATCATTTGCGAGCCATCCACAACGCTTACAAACCGGGCGCTTTCATTCTCGAAGAGGGGGTGTTGCGGTTTCCGCCAGAAGCCGTGATCACCCACCTGGACCTGCAGGACAGGCGGGTCCGCTTTGACAGCCAACGCTTTTATCCGTGGGGCGGCGGTGCACTCGAATTGCCGCAATACAACGATGATCCGCGACAGATACAGCACTCCCTCAATATCCGGCAGGCCTTTGGTCTCCCCGAGAGCACAGCGCTGAATATCCAGGGGGCTGCCGCTTTCCATACCGTGGTGTTGCCTTGCACACCGCTCTGCTATTACGGCTACGAATATCAACTGGGCGGCGCGGGTTATGTGTACGAGCCGTTGCCGGGAGAGCAGGTCGAGCCGCGCCACGCCAGTGAAATGCCTGAGCCCCACTGGTACTCGCATTTCAATCCGTTCACGGCGCTGGGCGATACGCTGACGAGCCATCTGGATAAGCGTATCCACACACGCTATCCGCAATTGCGCAACAGTGCGGCGGACAAGCTGGAATACGATAAGCACGGCAACCGGCGTTTTTATCTGCACAGCACACCGTCTTTAAAACACATCCTCTACAAACTGCATCCGGTCTACAAACCTACAACGATCAGCGTGCAACTGGATGAGCATGTACGCCAATTAGTGGTTCCAACCCTGCCGGTGGAGTGCCAGCAAAAGCTGTCCTACGAAATCTCCGCCACATCAGGCCGCTGCCAGCTGCGTCTGACCCCGGGATTGCGAGCGGTGACGTTCAATGGCACAGGTCAATGGCTGGTGCATGCACCCTGGGTCGACATAGAGCAGATCAGCTTCCACGACGGACCAGCGATGGATGACGACGTCAAGCGGACGCATCTGGCGGGACGTCAACTAACGGTCGACGGTATCGTGTTGTCGGTGTTTGAGGGGCTGGTCGAACTGGCCGGGGGAGAGCTGTTTCAACTGGACTGGCAGCACAATGCGCTGCGCCTGGTTTCGATCACCCTCGGCGATGATGAAAACAATCCGCGTGATGTCCTTGCCCATCTGCGCCAGCGAGGCAATGAGGGGCGTCTGGGCACGGGTTACGTCACGCTTCACCGGTTCAAGGTTCCGTTCAATCCGGTCAGCGACGCTGTGCGCACGACGGCTTTTTACGACGTCGCTCAAAAACGCTTGTTATATGCGCGCAATCTGCCGCGCGAAGTCAGCGACGGGCTGATGCTGGGCGCCGCCAACGCTGTCCATGCATGGTTTTATCATCCCGACCATGCCACGGTCTGGCGCGTCGATGTGATCACCGGCCTGGTCGTGCATCGTTATCGGTTACTGAGTCTGGAACCCGCTACGAAAATCAGCGCTTTCGAGCAATTGGCGGACGGCACCCTGCGGGTGTCGCAGCAGTTGATTGAGCCAACATCCCTGAGCGTGCGCACGACACTGCAATTTCATCTGGCCGATCGCGAGGTGACGCTGACGGACATCAACCTGTGGTCGCCCGGTCTGGAAAACTCTTTCCTCAAGCCCGAGGAGGGGACGAGAATCGCGTTTTTCCGCCATCGCCAGAAACAGCGTCGTCCCTACGTCGACGAGACGCCTGGCATGGCTTCGGCCATCAGCACCTGGAACTACGCGCCGTACATTCACGCCCGTGCCTGGTCCTTCGATCGGCTGCTTGAGCGGGCATGGATTGCCGCGCATCACGACGGGTACTTCCGAGCGGATGCCGACAGTGACGCGGACCGGGTGATGTTGATGCCTAAATCCACTGATCCCGCCACTGCGCTGCTGTTTTACAGCAGGCAAAAGCAAATGCTCAGTCATGGCATCGAGCTGCGTGACAACGTGCCATGGCACAAGGCGCTGGCGAAAAACGTGATTGACGTGACGCGTGTTGGCGAAAGCTTCCTGGCCACTCAGGACGATGGGCGGCTGTTCGAAATCGATCTCGGTGCCAAGGATGACAACTGGCTGTCCGAACTTGATAGAAATGTTCTGAAGTTTGTCGGCCTCGGCCAGCGTTGGCTGCAACAAAACCCTGATTGGCTGGCGGCGTTGCCGGCCCTTGCCAAGGAATACCGCAGCGCCGCGTTTGCGATCATCGGCCTGCGTGCGCAAGTGGGTCAGACGTATCTGCCGGTTTGGTGTATTGACGAAAAGCTTGTGCTGATGGACGCGATGGGCACCCGGGAGCTTGTGTTGCTGGGACTGACGCCCGACCGGCAGGCGGTTTGGCTGCTTGATGGCTCTTCCGGGCAGCTGTGGCGCCAGACGCTGGTTCCCCTCGAACAAGTGCGCATGGCGTTCGGCAGCGGCAGCGTAATGCTGCATCGTCAGGCGTTGCCACAGGCCGAGCGTGTATGGTCATCGTGGGCGTTCTGCGAAGTGCTGCCGCATGGCGACGGGCTGCTCGGGCGTACCCGCGAAGGTGTGACGCTGCAACTGCAGGATCAGCAACCGGCGCGAATTGTCAGTCTTGAAAACCGTTGGTCAGACGTCCCTGGCCAGACGCCTGCGCAATTGCAGGAGCGTTTGAAGCAGCGGCTGGACGGGCAAGATCATGCCGCGTTTCTCCCCGTGGAAAACACTGGCAATCGTTACCAATACTATGTTCCGAAGCTTGATCGGCTGTTCGAAGTGTCCGCACGGGACGACGGAAAATGGGCAACGTTCCTGGGCACCCGTGACGGGGCCAATCCGCTGCTCTTCGACCCGGTCGACCAATTGATCTTCAGCGCCGGGACGGCCGATGGCGTTGGGTTGCCGGACAGTTACGCCCACCGTGACGAGGAGGTCATGGTGCTGGAAGTGAGTGACGACTTCACCACGGTGCAGCCGTTGCTTGCGGACAGTGTCGAAAGGTTGATTCTGACCTTCGGTTCGCGCACAGAAGGTTATCGGATATCGGCCGAAACCTGGCAGCGTCTTGATTGCATCGTTGTTGATGTACGGCGCCCATCCGGGGAGCAGAAGATGGAACCTGGCTCGTTGCTGCTGGATATGCCTGAGTGCGGGCATTGGCTGATGTCGCGAGTCGATAGCCACTTGGTGCTCGCCGACCCGGACAACGGCCACAGTCTGATCGTCCGCGGGATCGAGGAGCAGGGTGCGTGCGAACTGGCTGTCAGAATCGCTGGCCGTCAATACCTGTGCGCATTCGAACAATGGTTGACAGCCTGTGCGAGCGTACAGGGCAATGACGCGGTTGCCAGCCTGGCGCTGGTGGCTGAACATTTGCCCTGACCGGTAAATTCGTCTGGAAAGCAAAACGCCGCGAACGTTGTCGTTCGCGGCGTTTTGCTTTGGTGAGCGCGTCCGGGCTGTCGTCAGGGCACCAGATAGCCTTTGACCCCGGTAAAAATGATCTGCGCGGCCAGGGCGCAGACAAACAATCCCATCAAACGACTGACGATCTGCAAACCCTGATCCCCCAGAATCCGCTCGATACGATTCGACAGATACAGCACCACACCCACGGTGAAGCTGGCCAGCGCAATACTCATGATCGCGGTGAGCTTGTCGTCCCAATGCGGCTGGCTGACGCCCATCACCAGCAAGGCACCGATAGTGCCCGGGCCGACAGTCAGCGGAATGGTCAGCGGCACGATGGTGACGTCCTGCTGCACATTGTCGGCCTGTACCGCCGGTTTGCCTTGCGCCATGCCCAGTGCCGAAATGAACAGCACGCTGCCGGCGCCGATGCGGAAGGCATCCACGGTGATGCCGAACACATCGAAAATCACCCGCCCGAACAGATACAGTAAAACGCTGGAGACCAGTGTGGCCACCGCAACTTTCCAGGCCAACCGCCGTTGTTCCTTGCGCGAGTAACCACGGGTCAGACTGATAAAGCAGGACAGCACGAAGAATGGGCTGTAGAGCACAAGCATCTTCAGGTAAACGCTGAACAACACGTGGAGCATGGTCTCGGCTCGCATCCAGAGTAGATGGGGCGGAGTCTATCAGTTGCTCTATTGCCTGTGTGCGTCGTGATGCAATGTTTGGTGTTTGTGAAGTTTATGGTTGGACGAGTTGTTTTCCTTAGTGTTGTTTTTGTGTGTTGGATATGGTGTTACATGTTTAAGTTTGTCGTTTTCGAGTGGCTTGGGTATTGTTCTTTCAGCAAGTTCATGAGGAACTTGTCTTAGTAGTTATCAAGGATTTAATAATGAGCAATCAAGTTGTTAGTCAGCGTCACATTGATGCCTGTATTAAAAGTATTCAAGAGTATGATCTGGGCGATGAACTGGTTATTCGTCCGCGTAATCTGGTGATGCCGGGTGATGAAATCGAGGCGCCCACCAAAGGTTCCGTGGTCGGTGAAGGCATTATTTCTTTCAGTGGCGGTCTTTCCGGTGTTAATCGAACAGATGCACAGAACGCTTTTCTTTACGCTTCGCTGGTGGCAAACAAAAGTTATCCACTGGAGCACCAGGGCAAAGAATGGTACATGCTCTTTCGTGAAGTCATGACCAATTCGGGCTGGACGCCGATCAGCAAGTTCTACAGCGACCTGCAAGTCAGCGGCACCAGTGTTCGCATGGACAAGCTGGTGCTGGAAATTCTCGGTTCGGTGATTGCCGGCATCGCTGTGCCGGGACCTGCCACCGCGCTGATGCTGAAAGTGGCCGGTGACGCCATTGCTGCCCTGCAAAAACGCGATACCGCGCTGACTGTATACGAACGCAACGTGCTGCAAAATGGTGTTGGCGGTGTAACGGCTGGTGCATGTACCGAAGTGAATGGTGCGACAATATTTGCCATTGGTGCAGTACGGTTTACCCGCAGGAATACATCTACCAAAGTTCTATTCGTCGATGTCGATATTCGTAATGTCGATCTGTATCGCGGCGAAACTGTATTTGAGAAAAATGAAACGCTGGCTGTCGCTACTCGCGATTTTATTTCGCAAAAGTTGGTGAATCACATTACCAAGAAAATCGACTACGACATCTAATCGATGTCGGGGAGGGCGGTCGTGTATCGACTGCCCTTTTTTGGAGGGGTTGATATGGAGTCTGATTATTCAGTTCTGGTTGTCGGTGCGGCAATTCTTTTAGTGCCTGGCGCAGCGAAGCCTGGTGACTATGATGATGTAATAAATAGCGTGTTATTTGCGCAGTTGGTGGCAAATAAACAGGTGGCGAAAGACTCGAGCGTCGATTGGTATGACACTTATTCCCAAGTTCTCGATAACTTCTGGTTAAGGTTTGTAAAAACACGCGAAGACAATCACCTGGGGCCAGAGAGTGCGGCGTCGGCAGCGACATTGATTGTTGCCGCGATGGCCAAAATGGAAGACGACCTGGGACGCCTGACTGCCGAGGGCATGTCTCGATTGGTTAAAACCCCCGAATCGCATCCCGCAATCGATGTGTTGCGCCGGCATATGCATAAGGCAGGCGATGTATCCGTAGAGCGAACGACCGAAGCGGCGGAAGGTGCGCACATGCTCGTAATCGTCGCGCGAACGCCTGATTTGCTCAGCAGCGTGTATATCCGCTTTCAAACCCTACAGGCGCTGGATCGCCATCCATTGGTGACACTCGGTCGGGGGGCGGATCTGCGGGGTGTCATTACCCTGCGTTGTGCCCAGGCAAACCTCTCGGAAGATCTTTATCGCCTCGCGCGTGAAAGCGTCGCCCTGAAGATCAAAGACCGGATCGCGGCGAATGTCGCTCTGTTGACGGTGGGCGATGAGCTTTGCGCTGTCGATCCTTCCCGGGAGATTCAGCCATGAAAGATCTATTTGCACCTCCGGCAGCAGTGGTGGGCGGCAGTGTTGTTTCTTTCGCCTCGGGTCTGCCGGCGTTACACCGGGAAGACATCTACATGAGTAGCGCTTTTGCGCAAAGAGCTACCCGCTTGGCCCTCGCAGACGGGTTATCGGCGGATTGGTTCGACTATTACTGCAAGCAATTGAAGTATCTCGGATGGGATGTGCCAATGCCGCAAACGTTCTCGCCCGCAGGCACTGCGCCCATGGGCAGAAAGGCTGTGCAGCGAATCTCGGCGTCGCTTGGCGATGCATTCTCCTTGCCCATGAATCGTGCTTTGGCAGAACTGGAGCGTAACGTACGGGCGCTCGAGTTATTCGAGTCTGCCAGCCTTAGCGCCAATGTCGGTTACTTTCAGATGATTCCCTGTGTGATGAACGGCGCGCACAAGGTCGACATGGGGATCTATCACCGACAGTTCAAAATCCAGCGAAATGTGTCCCGATTCCTGTTTATCGAAAATGAATCGCTTGAGTATGAAAGCATCGAGCAAATGGCGTGCATTACGTTCAACACACTGCATTACGCTGATTTTCGAGAAAAGGTGAAACAGTCCGTGCTATCGCAGTCCTTGAAATACCTGGAAGACCTGGACATCTGAGCAGGCTGTGGCGAGCCCGCTTAGAAGGTCGACGCCGTGCGATTCTGCTGATCACGCTGGGCAACCCAGTGCTCGATCAGCTCGCGCAATTGCGACAATTCGACGGGCTTGGACATGTGCCCGTCCATCCCGGCCTGACGCGCGCGCTCTTTGTGCTCGGCGAGAATGTGCGCTGTCAACGCCACGATTGGTGTGCGAATGCGTTGATTGCTGACTTCCCATGCACGCAATTGCTGCGTCGCTGAGAAGCCATCGAGGATGGGCATTTCGCAGTCCATCAACACCAGGTCGTAACGCTGGGCTTTCATCGCTTGCAGGGCTTCTTCGCCATTGGCCGCGGTGTCCGGTTGCAGGTTGAGCTTGCCGAGCATGCCGCGAATCACTTTGGTCGAAATCGTGTTGTCTTCGGCGACAAGGATGCGGAAGTCGCTCGGCACTTTGGCAGCCGTGGCCGGGGTGACCACTTGCGGCTGGAACACCACCTGGCCTTTGTTGCGCTGGTTCAGCTCGTCGGCCAGTGTGGTCTTGAGGGTATAACCGGCCACCGGTTTGGCGAGGATCCGTTTGATCCCCGAGTTACGCGCGATGATCTTGCTCGGCGCGTTGCTGATGCCGGTGAGCATGATCAGCAGGATGTCGTGGTTCAGGCTCGGGTCTTCCTTGATCTTGGCCGCGAGCTGCATGCCGGTCATACCCGGCATGTTCTGATCGAGCAACACCACATCAAAGTAATCGCGCAGGTGCGCCTTGGTCCGCAGCAAGGCCAACGCTTCCTTGCCTGAAGGCACGGCGCTGACATTCAGGCCCCAGGCGCTGCACTGCTGGACCAGCACTTTGCGGCAGGTGTCGTTGTCGTCGACCACCAGCACTCGCGCACCTTGCAGCGGACTGTCGAGATCGGAGGTCGGATGTTCGAGGCGATCCGGGTCCAGCGGCAGGGTCAGCCACAGTGTGCTGCCCTGGTTGGCGCCGCTCTTGATGCCGAATTCACCCTGCATCAAGCGGATCAGCTGGCGTGCGATCACCAGCCCCAGATTACCGCCCAGGCGGTTGGCCGACAGGAAGTGTTTGCTGTGCAGTTCGGCATGCATCAGCGCGTCGCGTTCTTCCTGCTCCATTGGCGCGCCGCTGTCCTGCACGGCGATGCGCAGGCGCGGTTTACTGCTGCGCTCGTCGAGGGCGACGACGATCAGCACTTCGCCTTCGTCGGTTTTCTTCAGGGCGTTTTCCAGCAGGCTCAGCAGCGTCTGGCGCAGGCGCGTCGGGTCACCGCTGATCACTCGCGGCACTTGCGGCTGGATAAAGCTGATCAGTTCGACGTTCTGCTGTTCGGCCTTGGCGCGGTAAATGCTCAGGCAATCATCGATCAAGGCATTGAGGTCGAACTGCACGTCGTCCAGTTCGATCTGCCCGGATTCGAGCTTGGAGATGTCGAGGATCTCGTTGATCAGCGTCAGCAGTTCGTTGCCGGCGCTGTGGATGGTCTGCACGTAGTCGCGTTGCTTGACCGACAGCGGCGTGCCCAGCAGCAGTTCGGTCATGCCCAGTACGCCGTTCATCGGCGTGCGGATTTCGTGGCTGATCTTGGCGAGAAACTCGGCTTTGGCATTGATCTCGGCGTTGCTCGCGGCGAGATCGCGGCTGACGCTGAAACGGCTTTCGGTGATGCTGCGCTGGCGCTCACCGAGGGCAATGCTCATCAGCAGGCCGCTGATACAGATGAACGCCATCAGGGTCATGATCAAGCCTTGCGGCGACACCAATGTCAGCCCCAGCAAGGCCGGAAGAATGATCAATGTGCCGATGTTGAACACCACCATGGCCGCGACGAACAAGCGCGCCGGGCGATATCCCTTCTGCCAGTGATAGAACGCGACAAACAACATGCTCAGGCCGGCCAGCGCCACCAGTGCATACGTGATGACGTTCAGCGGCAGGGTGTTGACGAACAGCAGCAACAGGCTGCAGGTCACGATAAACAGAATGTCACCCAGCAACAGTTTGTTCAGCGGGTGCGGGCCGAGCGGGGCGAAGAAGCGATAGGCGAACATCAACCCCGCTGGAGCGGTCAGCAACAGTGCCAGATAGGCGCCCGGCGTCTGCACCGCATGCCAGTTCGGCAGCCAGGGGCCGGCGAGGTTGAGCAACAGCAACAGACTGAGGCCCAACAGGCCTTCGCAGACCGCCAGCCACAGGCTGCTGCGCGAGCGCGAGTAGACGTAGCGCACCAGGTTGTGCAACAGCAGCATGCCGAGACAGCCGAACAGTAAACCGAAGACCAGCGTCTGATTGTGGTTGGCCGCGCTCATCACCGCCGATTGCAGGCTGATGTGCGGGCGCAACTGATGGTCGGACACCAGGCGCAGGTACACATCGAGGGGGTTGTCGCTCTGCGGCAACGGCAACATGAAGTCGCTGCTCGGCAATGGCCGTTCGGCCTGCGGCTGGTCGGTGCCGGTGTTGCGTTGCTCGATCAGCTTGTCGCCGTCGAGCACGTAGAGATTGAGCTGTGACAGGTCGGGGGCGAAGATGCGCAGCACTTGCTCGTGCTTGCCTGGCGCCAGTTTGAAGCGCAGCCACAAGGCGCCATCGGGCTCGGACGCGGTGAGGCGATCAAGGTCGATGGGGCTGAATTGATTGGTGTAGCGAGCGGAGCGGATATCGCTCAGTTGCAGATTGCCCTGATCGTCGAGCAATACCGACCAGCCACTGCCTTGCGCGGCCTGGGCCGGGAGCATGCAGAGCAAGGTCAGCAACGTGACGGTGAAGCTTATGGCAATCCTGAGCCAGCGCACGGCGAAATCCCTTCGTAGGTTGATGCCAGAATATAACGATGCGCGACGGTGGAACAGCCCGGCAAGGAACGGCATTCCTCGCCGGGCTACAACGACAGCTTATTCCTGGGTTTCGCCACGTTCACGGGCAATGGCGCGGTAGCCAATGTCGTTGCGGTAGAAGCAGCCTTCCCAGTCGATGGCCTTGGCCAGCTTGTAGGCTTGCTGCTGAGCTTCACCGACGCTGGCGCCCATTGCGGTGGCACAGAGTACGCGACCACCGGCGGTAACGACCTGACCGTCCTTCAACGCAGTACCGGCGTGGAAAACTTTGCCTTCCAGGCTGGCGGCTGCGTCCAGACCGTTGATCGCGGCGCCCTTGGCGTAGTCGCCCGGGTAACCGCCAGCGGCCAGCACGATGCCGACGCTCGGACGTGGATCCCACTGTGCTTCAACCTTGTCCAGCGCTTGCGCCAGCGCGGCTTCGACCAGCAGCACCAGGCTCGACTGCAGACGCAACATCACCGGTTGGGTTTCCGGATCGCCGAAGCGGCAGTTGAACTCGATGACTTTCGGGTTACCGGCCTTGTCGATCATCAGACCGGCGTAGAGGAAGCCAGTGTAGACGTTGCCTTCATCGGCCATGCCGCGCACGGTCGGCCAGATCACCAGATCCATCACACGCTTGTGCACGTCGGCGGTGACCACCGGGGCAGGGGAGTAGGCGCCCATGCCGCCAGTGTTCGGGCCGCTGTCGCCGTCACCAACACGTTTGTGGTCCTGGCTGGTAGCCATCGGCAGCACATTCTTGCCATCGACCATGACGATGAACGAAGCTTCTTCGCCGTCGAGGAATTCTTCGATGACCACGCGCGAACCGGCGTCACCGAAAGCGTTGCCAGCGAGCATGTCGCGCACGGCGTCTTCAGCTTCGGCCAGGGTCATGGCAACGATCACGCCTTTACCCGCCGCGAGGCCATCGGCCTTGATCACGATCGGTGCGCCTTTTTCACGCAGATAGGCCAGTGCCGGCTCGATCTCGGTGAAGTTCTGGTAGTCGGCGGTCGGGATCTTGTGACGGGCGAGGAAATCCTTGGTGAAGGCTTTCGAGCCTTCCAGTTGCGCAGCACCGGCGGTCGGGCCGAAGCAGTCCAGGCCACGCGAGCGGAACAGGTCAACGACGCCAGCCACCAATGGTACTTCCGGGCCGACGATGGTCAGGGAAACGTTTTTCTCGGCGAAGTCGGCCAGTTGCTCAAGAGCCAATACGTCGATGGCGACGTTCTCGCACTTGGCTTCGATGGCGGTGCCAGCGTTGCCCGGAGCGACAAAAACTTTCTGCACGCGCGGATCCTGAGCCACTTTCCAGGCCAGGGCGTGTTCACGGCCACCGCTGCCAATGATCAAAACATTCATTTCAAAAACCTCGGATGACGCTAATTCTGTGGGAGCTGATCGTTCCCACGCTCTGCGTGGGAATGCCTCTACGGACGCTCTGCGTCCGAGGGACGCGGAGCGTCCCGGGCTGCGTGCCCACGCAGAGCGTGGGTACGATCAAGCAATAATCAGTGACGGAAGTGGCGCATGCCCGTAAAGACCATGGCGATGCCAGCCTCATCGGCTGCAGCAATCACTTCAGCGTCCCGCATCGAGCCGCCTGGCTGGATCACCGCAGTGATCCCGACCTTGGCTGCGTTATCCAGACCGTCGCGGAACGGGAAGAACGCATCCGAGGCCATCACCGAACCGGCCACTTGCAGACCAGCATGCTCTGCCTTGATCGCGGCGATACGCGCCGAGTTTACGCGGCTCATCTGGCCTGCGCCGACACCGATGGTCTGACGGTTCTTGGCGTAGACGATGGCGTTGGACTTAACGTACTTGGCAACCTTCCAGGCGAAGATCAGGTCATGGATTTCCTGCTCGGTCGGGGCGCGCTTGGTCACGACTTTCAGGTCATCAGCGCTGATCATGCCGATGTCACGGCTCTGTACCAGCAGGCCGCCGTTGACACGCTTGTAGTCCCAGGCAGCAGCGCGGTCAGCCGACCACTCGCCGCAGGCCAGCAGGCGCACGTTGGCTTTGGCCGCAACAATCGCGCGGGCTTCTTCGCTGACGCTTGGGGCGATGATCACTTCCACGAACTGACGCTCGACGATCGCCTTGGCGGTCTCGGCATCCAGTTCACGGTTGAAGGCAATGATGCCGCCGAACGCCGATTCGGTGTCGGTGGCGTAAGCCAGTTCGTAGGCCTGACGGATACCGCCTTCAGCGTCGGGGCTTACGGCAACACCGCACGGGTTGGCGTGCTTGACGATGACGCAGGCTGGCTTGACGAAGCTCTTCACGCACTCCAGCGCGGCGTCGGTGTCGGCCACGTTGTTGTACGACAGTTCTTTGCCTTGCAGTTGGGTCGCGGTGGCGATGCCCACTTCGGCAGGCTTGGCTTCCACGTAGAACGCCGCGCTCTGATGCGGGTTCTCGCCGTAGCGCATTTCCTGAGCCTTGATGAACTGGCTGTTGAAGGTGCGCGGGAATTCGCTGCGACCTTCAGTGCTCAGCACGTCGGCAGCCTGATTCACGGTTCCCATGTAGTTGGCGATCATGCCGTCGTAGGCGGCGGTGTGTTCGAACGCCTTGAGCATCAGGTCGAAACGCTGAGCGTAGGTCAGGCCGCCGGCCTTGAGGTTTTGCAGAACGTTGGCGTAGTCGCTGGCATTCACCACGATCGCCACGTCTTTATGGTTTTTCGCTGCCGAACGAACCATGGTCGGGCCGCCGATGTCGATGTTCTCGATCGCAGTCGGCAGGTCGCAGCCTGGCTTGTTGATGGTGGCTTCGAACGGGTACAAGTTGACCGCAACCAGGTCGATCGGCTGGATGCCGTGCTCGTTCATGATTGCATCGTCGATACCGCGACGACCGAGGATCCCGCCGTGGATTTTCGGGTGCAGGGTTTTCACCCGACCGTCCATCATTTCCGCGAAACCGGTGTAATCCGCGACTTCCACTGCGGCAACACCGTTGTCGCGCAGCAGCTTGAACGTCCCGCCGGTGGAGAGGATCTCGACGCCCAGAGCTTCAAGCTCCTTGGCGAATTCGAGGATCCCGGTCTTGTCGGAAACGCTGATCAAGGCGCGGCGGATCGGCAGGCGGGTAGTCTGGTCGGTCATCTCAATTTCCATCAAAAGCAAAGGAAGTCAGCAAAAAA
>Ga0213823_1000721_pt1 | contig 24164 bp, 17 predicted proteins | sample MC6MC0907MG_FD_179887 | JGI IMG/M metagenome (GOLD analysis project Ga0213823, IMG submission 179887) | Enriched soil aggregate microbial communities from Iowa State University, Ames, United States - MC6-MC0907-MG | ecosystem: Environmental > Terrestrial > Soil > Unclassified | place: USA: Iowa...
GCTGTGGTCGGTGACTGGGGCCGCATGTTCGTCAGCGTCGCGCTGTCGCTGTTCGTCTTCACCTGCATCCTCTACAACTACTACCTGGGCGAAAACAGCCTGCAGTTCCTCACCCGCAATCGCGCCGCGCTGATGGTTTTCCGCGGTCTGGTACTGGCGCTGGTGGTATGGGGTTCGATGCAGGACCTGTCGACCGTGTTCGCCTTCGCCGACATCACCATGACCTGCCTGGCCTTCGTCAACCTGGTGGCCCTGGCCATGTTGTTCAAGGTCGGCATGCGTGTGATGCGCGACTACGACGCGCAGCGCCGCGCCGGCGTCAAACAGCCGGTGTTCGACTCGAGCAAATTTGCTGATCTGGACCTCGACCTGAAAGCCTGGCCGACCAATCCGTCTGCCGCCGCCGGCAAGACTGAAGCCGAGCCTCAAGGTGTACCTGCAGCGCAACGCTGACAGGTGAATGACGGGCGCATCCTCTGCGCCCGTCAGTTATTGTGATGCAATAACTTGTAGGCGTGAGCCTGCTCGCGATAGCTGTCTTTCAACCAACATCAATGTTGAATGATGAACCGCCATCGCGAGCAGGCTCGCTCCCACAAGGACCTCATCCTTTCGGAGAATCCCCATGAATTCGTCGACCTACCCCGCCGCCCAACACGTCATGGTGCTCTACACCGGTGGCACCATCGGCATGCAGGCCAGCGCCAACGGCCTGGCCCCGGCGTCCGGTTTCGAAGCGCGGATGCGCGACTACCTGCACAGCCAGCCTGAACTCGTCGTGCCGCAATGGCGCTTCCGTGAAATGTCACCGCTGATCGACAGCGCCAACATGACCCCGGCCTATTGGCAGCAACTGCGTGAAGCAGTGGTCGATGCCGTGGATGTGCAAGGCTGCGACAGCGTGCTGATCCTGCACGGCACCGACACGCTGGCCTATAGCGCGGCGGCGATGAGCTTCCAGTTGCTCGGCCTGCACGCCCGCGTGTGCTTCACCGGCTCCATGCTGCCGGCCGGCGTTAACGACAGCGATGCCTGGGAAAACCTCGGCGGTGCACTGGTTGCCCTCGGCCAGGGCCTGGCGCCCGGTGTGCATCTGTACTTCCACGGTGAGCTACTGGCGCCAACCCGTTGCGCGAAGGTGCGCAGCTTCGGCCGTCATCCGTTCAAACGACTTGAGCGTCAGGACAGCGGCGTGAAAGCTCCTTCGATTCCAGCGTCGTTGAACTACAACCAGCCGAAGCAACTGGCCAAGGTTGCCGTGCTGCCACTGTTCCCCGGCATCAGCGCCGAAGTCCTCGATGGTCTGCTCGACAGCGGCATTCAGGGTCTGGTGCTGGAGTGCTACGGCAGCGGCACCGGGCCGAGCGACAATCCGCAATTTCTCGCCAGCCTTGGCCGCGCGCGGGATAACGGCGTAGTCGTGGTGGCGGTCACGCAGTGCCATGAAGGAGGCGTTGAGCTGGATGTGTACGAGGCCGGCAGTCGTTTGCGCGGTGTTGGCGTATTGTCCGGTGGTGGCATGACCCGCGAGGCGGCGTTCGGCAAGTTGCACGGGCTGCTCGGTGCAGGGCTGGACAACGCACAAATACGCCAGCTCATGGAGCTGGATCTTTGCGGTGAGCTGACATCATCGCAGGACTAACGGGATTAACGTATTTACACTGAAAAACGAGCCGCTCTTGACTAACCCCGACAGCAGCGGCTCATGCTGACTACTGCTCTTCCCAGATTACAAAAACGCCGGTGACTTCTTCAGGAATCTCAGGGTAAGCTTCAGGATTGAATTCAGCCTCAAACGATCCAAGGTAACTCCGACTTTCATCATCATAATTAACCGTCAACTTGCCAACCGATCTCCAAGGTATAGACGCATTGTCTAAGTTATAGGAAACCAGCGGAAACTCACCATTTTTTATCGAGATATAATCCTCCTCCCCCTCTCTCAGAACACCGAAAGTCGCAGAAACGTGTTTAAAATCTTCAATTATATATAAAGACGAAGCGGGATATGTTCTATCCACCCCATTCACCTTGGCTTTCAATTCACCCTTTACGGCCTTGGCCCTTCTCGATCGAGAGGTTTTCTTCGGTTGCTTATCGTCCATAACCGCACCTTCATCAATTAACTGAGCTGATCGAGTTTGCACATCCGGTTTATTATCGGCCATGATTAATGCCTCCAGATGAAACTATAGAGCCGCCAGCCTTGAGCCAAGCTAATCGAGCGCAACGGAATATCATGCCGAACGAAGCTTATTAGTTGTGAATTTTAAACACCCCTTCGCTTAAATTCCAACTCGACTCTGGCGCTGAAATAACTGCTTGAAGAGTGCCTTCGTAACCGCCATCAACGTCTTCGGACACCTTGATCTTGCCACCACTCCAAGAAACAATTTCCCCCTCCACGCTGTAACTGATATTCACACCTGCTGCATCATGTTGCAGTTCCTGCCCTAATTTATCTTTCGGAAATCTAGTAGAGACCACACCAGTGTCTGAATTGGCATCTCCAAACTGAAAGACCAGACTCCCAGCAATATCAAACAACTGAAAAGCCTCCAGTACTTCCTGCCCAGTATTGACCTTGACACTCAGTTGTCCTTCTACGGCTTTGTTGCCCGCCGTTATTTTTTCATTCGATAAACCAGTCATACCGCACCTCCATAAAAGCAATTGATTGACGTCACCTCGAAAAACAAAACTAGACCCGCAAAAGTACCCGGTCAAGTAAAATCATAAAAACAAGTTAGCACTTTTTAAAAGCACAAATTTTCAGACAAACGGGCGATTTTCCGTAAAAAACCTGTCAACTATTACAGTGTCATCCTCGAAAAAAACCGACTAACCTGAGGTGCCGACGTGCTTCTTGTAATGACTGATTAATAGTTTCCTTTTGTTCTCGCCTGCACTAGCAAAAAGCAACTTATTAAAAGCTTCTAATCGGCGCCAACATGGCGGCACGCAACTTGCTGTGATTCCATGATCTGACTGCGGAAGATGCCCATGCTCCACTCCCACCTCACCACCCTCAACGCCGTCTCTCTGATCCTCAACACCTTCAAAGCCGAAGGCCTGTCGAGCGAAGCATTGCTGGCCGGCAGCGGCATCAGTGCGGCGGATCTCAGCCGTGCCGACACGCGCATCACCACCAATCAGGAGATGCAGGTCTGCGCCAACGCGGTCGCGCTCAAGCACGATATCGGTCTGGAACTGGGCCGGCGCATGCATGTTTCCTGCTACGGCATCCTCGGTTACGCGCTGCTGACCTGTGCCACCTTCGGTGACGCTTTGCGCCTGGCGATCCGTTATCCGGCGCTGTTGGGAACACTTTTCGAGCTGAGTCTGGAAGACGATGGCGAGCGCGTCTGGTTCGTCGCCGCCGACTATCGCGAGAGTCCGTCGATGGCGGTGTTCAATGCCGAGTTCTGCCTGGTGTCGTTGAAAGTCATTTGCGATGACTTGCTCGGGCATCCGCTGCCCTTGCGCGCGACGCGGTTCGAGCACGCCGCGCCGGACTATCGCAACAGCTATGCCGAACACTTCAACGCACCGTTGTACTTCGCTGCGAAGGACAACGCCTTTGCCTTCGACCGTCACTGGCTCGATCAACCGCTGCCGCTGGCCGATCTCATCACCCATCAAGCCATGGCCGAACGTTGCCGCAAACAGAATCTTGAGTTCACCGGGCGTCAGGCATGGCTGGGGCGCATCCGCCAATTGCTCAGCGCCCAACTCAACGCCGCGCCAGGACTGGAAGGTCTGGCGCAACAGATGAAGTGCTCGCCACGCACCTTGCGCCGGCATCTCAAGGACATGGGCAGCAGCTATCAGGAACTGCTCGATGAACTGCGCTTCGAGCGAGCCAAGCAGATGTTGTGTGAGGATCAATTGCCGATCTATCGCATCGCCGAAACTCTCGGCTTCAGTGAGACCGCCAGTTTCCGCCATGCCTTTGTGCGCTGGAGCGGCGTGGCGCCGAGCCAATTCCGGGCCTGAAGATCAAAAGATCGCAGCCTTCGGCAACTCCTACAGGGGATCGGCGTAGGAGCTGCCGAAGGCTGCGATCTTTTGATCCTAAAGGGGCGAATTGCGGTCAGTGTTTTTGGCCATATCCATCCCCTTTTGGCCTTTCCTGCCGTTCTCCGATTCGCCTCGCGCCGCAACACTGGGCGCAACCGAATCAGTCCTGCGGAGAACAACAAATGCTGACGATCTACTCGGACGATCACCACCTGCACCACGGCCGCTGCGAACTCATCGATGGCCAGCTCAAGCCGTGCTTCGAGATGCCGTCGCGCGCCGACCACGTCCTGCAACGCGTCAAGAACCAGAACCTCGGCCCGGTCGAAGCGCCGAAGGACTTCGGCCTGGAACCTATCGCCCGCATCCACAGCCGTGACTACCTCGACTTCTTCAAAGGCACGTGGGATCGCTGGACTGAATTCAATACCGATGGCGACTTGCTGCCCTACACCTGGCCGGCGCGCACCCTGCGTGCAATCAAACCGACCAGCCTGCACGGCCAGCTCGGCTATTACAGCTTCGACGGCGGCGCACCGATCACCGCCGGCACTTGGCAAGCGGCGTACAGCGCGGCGCAGGTTGCCCTGACTGCGCAAGCAGAAATCCAGCGTGGCGCGCGCGCTGCCTTCGCCTTGTGCCGTCCACCGGGACACCACGCCGCCAGCGATTTGATGGGCGGTTATTGCTACCTCAACAACGCCGCCATCGCCGCACAAGCCTTTCTCGATCAGGGCCACAGGAAAGTCGCGATCCTCGACGTCGACTATCACCACGGCAACGGCACACAATCGATTTTCTACGAGCGCAGCGACGTGCTGTTCACCTCGATCCACGGACATCCGGAAGCGGAGTTCCCGTTCTTCCTTGGCTACGACGATGAGCGCGGCGAAGGTGCCGGTGAGGGCTTCAACTTTAACTATCCGCTGGCCGCCGGCTCTGGCTGGGACGCGTGGAGTGCGGCGCTGGATCGGGCCTGCGATGAAATCGATCGCTACGGCGCCGACATCATTGTCGTATCACTCGGCGTCGACACCTTCAAGGACGACCCGATCTCGCAGTTCAAACTCGACAGCCCGGATTATCTGGCGATGGGCAAACGCATCGCCGCCCTTGGCAAACCGACGCTGTTCGTCATGGAAGGCGGTTACGCCGTGGAAGAAATCGGCATCAACGCGGTGAACGTGCTGGAAGGTTTCGAACGATAGCCAGACTCCTATCGCAACCGTAAAAACCAGACCCGCCCAGGCGGGTCCTTTTTTGCCCGCAATATGTATGTACCGCACGTGCACCGCCGCTCGCCGCTAACTTGCTCGAAACCGCCGCCCTTGGGCGCGTCCATCAGAGCAGGAGTTGCCCATGCCCGAAATCCCCTCGCCCAGCGCCATCGACGTCGTGACCCAACTGGTGACCGGCCCTTCGCTGCGAGAAGTCGCCTCGAAAACCCTGCGCCCGGCGCTCAGGAAGTTGTACCCCGACCTCGATATCGATCCTCTATTGGCCATGGTCGTGAGACCGACCTGGGTCATTGAGGATGATCAGGTCGTCCCCGGCCGCCACCTCATCGAATCGCTGAACGACACCCTGGTACGTCTGGGTCTTTCCGGCAAAACCGTCGCGTACCTCGACGGTGAACATTATCTGACCCTGCAGCCCGACCTGCCGTCGGCCATCCAGTTACCGGTGAAAATCAGCGCGATCGGCAAGCTACTCAATGAGCTGGCGCCGTTGCTGTTCATTGCCTACAAAGAACACCAGGTCCATTACTGGGACGAATTCACCTACCCGGGGCAACCGCGCTGGCAGCAGTTGTCAAAGGCCTTGCACAACTTGTGGAGGGTCGATGCGAGTCATGGCTGGGATGCCGACCAGCGAGCCATGGTCGATGCGGTGTACAAGAATCCCGAGAAAGATCAGCGACTGCCTACCGACAAATACAAGACACGTACCTGCCTGATTGATCTTGACCGCGGCGAGGGCGACCAACAGAACCATGTGACCCTGCTCGATACTGCCGTGCTGATCGGCACCAGCGGCGAACGCACACTGGTCATGACCCATTCGGTGACGCAGGGATTCGAGAGCTTTGAATCACTGGAAAAACTCGGCGAAGCCTTGCCGCGTCGTTACTGGAAAGGCGCCTCCGGGGCCGGTTTGAAATGGCGACTGGTGGAACCGCAAGGGCATTTCTTCGACTACCAGGCCTGCACGCTGATCGCACTGGAAGCCGAAGCGCTGGGGGCAATCAATTTCTTCCAGGGTTCGAACGCCACCGAGCTTTATCCGCATACAGGAACTGGCGGTGATCCGCGCGCACCGACACCGCGCCTCAAACCTCATTTCGATCGTCTGCGCCCGATGCTGCCAGCCTGGCTCGATAACGCTTCCCCCGCCGACCAGACCCGTTACAGCCGGCATCTGCTGGATCTGACCACGGTGCAGCATGAGAACCAGGGAAAATCCTTCCAGAGCGAAGTCATCAGCCTGCAAGCCTTCACACGTGATGCCTTGAAAAACCAAATGCTCAAGGATCATCCGCAAGCCGGCGAGATGAAGATCGATGACATCGAAATCAGCATCACCAGCCTGGTGGTCTGGGGCACGTTCGTCTTGCCGGGCAATACCCAGACCCAGACGCTGTCGCTCATGGAGCTTGCCCTGCAGAACCTCGCGGGGCAGCCAATTGGCAATAAAACCGTACGTTACAAGGACGGCAGCGCGTTGCCTGAGTGGATGACCGCAAGCTACCTGGAACAACTGGTGAGCAGCGTCGATATCGGCAAGAACTACCCGGCGCACCTGCAAAACCTTCTGGTCAACGACAGCGAAAAAGCGGCGGCGCTGCAAGGGCTATACACCAGCCAATTGCCTGTCGAGTTGCCGCTGCTGGCATTGCAACACAAGATACAAGGCAAGGCCGGCATCACCGAGCAGGGTTATCGCTATGTCGTCGCCGCACTGGCCGGCACCGGCGATGAACGTCATGTTGATCGCGAAGAAATCGTCATTCGTCCGCTGGCGTTCAAGGCCCATCGCAGCCGTTCACAGGCGGATACCGTCAACAACATGTTCGTCATCGGCCCGCGTGAAGTGGATAACGGACCGTGTGTGCTTTACCGGCCGCTGTTCGAAATGGCGCTGATGCAGTTTCCCTCCCATGCCAATTTGCTGTACGAGATCCAGCACTCGCAACCTCTGCGCGAGTCGGTGCTGGCCTGGTTGCCGGACGATGTGCGCTTCAATTACAGCCAGTTCGTCTTCACCGCCCGACTGCCTTCGGTCTGGACGATCCCGCAATCGCTGGTGAACCCCTTCACCGCCCTCGACATGTCCGGCCCCGTCGCACTGGCTACAGCAACAATTGAATGCGATGCCCTGGCGACTCTGCACAACAGCAACGTGCAGGCCGTCATTACCCAGGCCGACCGCCAGTCCGTTTCCGATGCAGAGGCACGCTGGGCCACGCTCAAACACGGCGGCTGGTTGATATTCAACGCAGCATTGCCGTTTCTCGGACGTAGCGCCGGCACAGCCGCTTGGATCTGGCAGATCATGGACGACCTGCAAGAGATCAGCGACGTCGCCAATGAGCAGTCCGGCAAGATCGCCTGGACCGCACTGGCCGACATTCTTCTGGCATTGGGCATGGTCCTCGCCCATCGCGCAGCGGTGGGTGACAAGCCACTGCGCGAGTCGATCCCGCAGGAAGAACCCACTCCGACGGCCACACCCGACATCGTTGTCAGCAAACCGGTGCAGATGGCGGACATCTCCAGCACCGCCCTGCCCATCACGCATGAGATGGCGGTCAACCCCTTTACTGCGCTGAAACGGTCGCCCGTCGCACTGGCCGCGCTGCTCGACAGTTTCCAGATCGCCAAACCGAGAGGGATCGGCACTGCCGCCAGTGAGGGCACGCACAGGCACCTGTATCCACGTCAGCAACAATGGTTCGCCTCGGTGGGCCAACGCTGGTTCGAAGTCATCATCAATGACCACGCCGAGGTCCAGATCATCGACTCACGCCCGAAACCGCCGCGTATCGGACCTCTGCTGTACCGCACCGCCGGCGGTGAATGGGTGATCGACCTCCGGTTGCGCCTGCGAGGTGGCGGACTCGACAGCGCTCATCTGGAGGTTCAGGAGGTCAATACGATGGACGCGACGCAATTGATCGCCGAAATCAGCGCTTTTGACGCCACGATGGAAGCCAAGAAGGTGCAACGTGACGCCGACCACGACGCCTTTGATAAGGCGCTTCCCGAAGCCCGAGCGCAGGCCCGCCAGCAATATCTGGCTACGCTCGAATCACAACGCAAGGCGTACGGTACGAGCGTCGAACAAATCAAGGCGCTGCATAAAGAACAACCCATCCCCAATTATCGGGACGTGATGATTCAGCGTCTGGAGATGCAGTTGTTTCTCGGCCAGGAATGGCTCGAGCTGCATTCCAGAGAGTTTCAGGCCAACCGGAACAAGATGGAGGTGATGCTTGCCAAAGAAGCCGATATCGCGCCACAGGCGTTTGTTCAGATCCTCGAAGAAATGACCGATCAGGCCCAGGTCATCATTGAAAAAATGGAGCTGGCCGAGACCCGCTTTGAAGAATTGATGCCGTTTGGGAAAAAAGCTGTCGAGATGGTTAAAACCTATCGCGAGGCGTTGCCCAAATATGAGCTGAACGATCTCAAACTTTTGCAGATAAGTCTCGGCCAGGAAATCTGCATCAAGGCCCGTGACACCGCAACTGGCGCCAACGCCTATCAGGCGCTGGCCAATCTCGTCGAAGACGCCGCGTTGAGTATCCAGAGCACCCTGAACCTGACCGCCGATGAAAGCCTGGACAATCTGCGCAAACGTGCGGACGTCTTGAGCAATGTTGCTGAACGGTTTTCGTCCATCGATCAACGCTTTGGCGATCTGCTCATCGACTATCCCGAACAGATCAACACCGAGCGACTGGCGCATGTGCGTAGCCGGGTAGTCGCGTTCAAAGCCCACACCGATAAAAAGCTGGTTGAGCTGCTACGCTACAGGGACCTGCTGGAACCTGGACCTGGGCCTTCCAGACCGAGGCCTGCATCATCCTCGACGCGCCAGATCATCAAAACCAGATCCAGGGGCACGCTGGTCGGTGATCGGAAAAAGAGCCTTGAAGGTCAGGATACCGACCTGGTGGAAGTACGAACGACACTGACGGGGGTCATTGCAACATTCAAGCAAGAGTCACCCGGAGTCTGGGTCGAACAGCGCACCCGAAAAGCCAAGCCGCCCAAGACCAGCACCAGCCTGAATAGTGCTATCCGAGGAGGCCAAGCCCTGCTTGATGGTTTGGCCGTATTCCACCGACGTATCGAGGCTCAGCTCAAACGCGGGCCACGGATTCCCGTCGAGATCGAGGATCAATACCACATGCATGCCGCCACCTTGCGAGAGGCCAACGCGGATATCGATAAAGCATTGACCGCCAGCAATCTGACCGCCGATCTCAAGAAGCCAACCGAGGAGCTCGGACACAAGCTTGATGAGGCCGCTAACTCCCTTGACGAAAAAGGCATCAGTACCCGGGTCAGGATGGTCAAGCAACAGCCACCGACTGCGGCCGGGGTCCAGTGGCTGAAAGAAAAGGGTGAAGTGACGATCTCACAAACCGTGACTCGACGCCGGCTCAAAGGTCCAGACCTGGGCTTTCTCGACGAGTACGAAATACGCGACGCTCACACCAACAAGGTTGTGTGTTACGCACATTTTCACTACAGCAGCGTGAAAGCCCCCGTCACGCCATTTCCCGTCGGGCATATGAAAACCGTGGCTCAGCGACGTATGGGCGGGGCCTATGAGCCACGTTTTCTGAGCAATCAGGCGCTGATCGAAATCCATCGAAGCGGTATTTCCGACAAGTCTGCGCGAGCGCTGTTTCTCACACCTGCCACGCCTGCCGCAACCGGATCAACGCCGCTTTGATCGCCGGTTCAGGGACTGCAGCAAAACCCAGCACCAACCCGGCACGCTGGTCCAGAGGCGTGGTGGAATCGGGCAGCCAATAGCTGCTCAAGCCGTTGATCTCGACATCGACGCGAGCAGCTTGCGCGATCAACTGCTGCTCGCGTTCGATGCTGTTAACGGCCACGGTCAGGTGCAGTCCGGCCGAGACGGCGGGCAAATTGCCCACACCGGCAATGGCGGTCGGCCAACCGTCGAGCAAGGTATTGCGACGGCTCAGGGCGGCGCGGCGCATCCGCCGGATATGCCGCTGGAAGTGTCCCGCTGCCATGAACTCAGCCATCACTGCCTGGGTACTCACCTCGGAATGCCGGACATCCACCGCCCGGCGTTGCGAGAATGCATCGACCAGCGCCGGGGGCAGCACCAGATAACCGAGGCGCAATGCCGGGAACGCAACCTTGCCAAAGGTGCCCACGTACAGCACTCGCCCCTGTCGATCGAGTGCCGCCAACGGCGCCAGCGGCGCACCGGTGTAGCGGTACTCGCCATCGTAGTCATCCTCGACGATCCAGCCTTGGCTGCGTTCGGCCCAGGCGAGCAGTTCCAGGCGCCGCGCAAGACTCATCACCACGCCGGTCGGGTATTGATGCGAGGGCGTTACGTAGGCCACGCGACAATCCCCGGTTACCGACAGCGCCGAGCAATCCATGCCCTCTTCGTCCACGGCAATCCCGTGCAGACGACCTCCCGCAACAGCGAACGCATGACCGGCCGCGCGGTAGCCCGGATTTTCGATCGCCACACCGTCGCCCGGCTCCACCAGCAACTGTGCACAAAGGCTAATGCCCTGCTGTGCGCCGCTGGTGATCACAATTTGCTCAGGTGAACACTGCATACCTCGGGAACTACGCAAATACGCCGCGATCATGGCGCGCAAACGCGCATCGCCGGACGGATCGCCGTAACACAGTTGCTCCAGATCCGGTTTACGCCAGAAAGCCGCATTCAGCTTGGCCCACACCTCGAACGGGAACAGATCAAACGCCGGAACACCGACCCTGAATGCTCGCGGCGGACCACTCGGTGGCCGGGCCAAATGGTTCTTTTCGATGCGCGAAAAACTATCGCTGTGGATAACTTTACTGGATGGAATCACAGGTAAATCCAGCCAATTTGTGGATAAGCTTGTGGGTAAGCCTGTTGAAAACCCTGTGGATACTTTTGTGGATAATTTTTTCGCAGAACTCGCTACCGGCATCAATTGTGCGACGTAGGTGCCATCCCCTACTCGCCCATCGATAAAGCCTTCGGCATACAGTTGATCGTAGGCGCGCACCACGCTGTTGCGGGAGATCCCCAACGCCGTCGCCAGATCGCGACTGGCCGGCAAACGCGTACCACTCGCCAGCCGTCCATCCAGTACCCGCAGGCGCAACGCCTGATAGAGCTGACGACTCAAACCCTGGCGGCGATCAAGCTCGATACCTGCAGGGTTGAAGGGCATGGATAACGTCGGCGAATCGGGCATGGCAATGGACCTATGAAATTGGTCATCAATGGCTCTTACAACAGACCAATAGCCTGCCTACGATGCAGGCATTCGCCAAGGAAAATCTGTCCATGTACACGCCACGCGCCTTTGCCATCGAAGACCTGTCCCAACTGCACGAACTGATTCTCGCCACCCGCCTCGCCATTCTGGTGACCCACGGCGAAAGCGGCTTGCAGGCCAGCCATGTGCCGGTGCTGCTGCATTGCGAGCAAGGTGAGTACGGCACGCTGTACGGACACCTGGCCCGCGCCAATCCGCAGTGGAAAGACCTGCGTGACGGTGCCGAAGCCATGCTGATTTTTGCTGGCGCCGATGCCTACGTCAGCCCGGGCTTTTATCCGAGCAAGGCCGAGCACGGCAAAGTCGTGCCGACCTGGAACTACATCGCTGTGCACGCCTATGGCCACGCCGAAACCTTCAGCGATGGCGGGCGCCTGCTCGACATCGTCAGCACCCTCACTGACCGTCATGAAGCCGGCCGCGCCCAGCCGTGGTCGGTCGCCGATGCGCCTGCCGATTACATCGACGGCATGCTCAAAGCGATCGTCGGCTTTGCCATTCCCATCGACCGCCTCGACGGCAAGCGCAAGCTCAGTCAGAACCGCAGCGCCGAAGACATTGCCGGCGTGCGCGAAGGCCTGGCAGCCAGCCCGGACATCAATGATCAGACCCTCGCCCGATTGATGCGCTAAGGAAATCACCATGAGTCAGATCGACATTCGCCCGGTCAGCGCCGACGACCACGCCGCGTGGCTGCCGCTGTGGCAGGCCTACCTGCAGTTCTACAACACTGAACTGCCGGATGCTGTAACCGACAACACCTGGCAGCGCTTTCTCGACCCCGGCGAACCGACCCACGCGGCATTGGCCTGGGCCGACGGCAAAGCGCTGGGCATGGTGCATTACATCTATCATCGCTCGAACTGGAGCATCGAAAACTCCTGCTACCTGCAAGACCTGCTGGTGATCCCCGAAACCCGTGGTACTGGCGTCGGCCGTCTGTTGATCGAACACGTTTACGCCACGGCCAAGGCTGACGGCTGCTGCAAAGTTCATTGGTTGACTCACGAAACCAACGCCACCGCGATCCAGCTCTACGAGCGCATCGCCGAACGCCCGGGCTTCATCCAGTTTCGCAAAGCCCTTTAAGGAGACGCACGCATGACCGCTTCACTCGCTGACTGGAAAGGCGTCCCCGCCCCCACCGCCACACTGCTCGAAGGCCGTTTCATTCGCCTGGAAAGACTCGACCCGGCGCGCCACGGTGACCAACTGTTCGCCGCCCTCGAAGGCCCCGGTGCCGATCCGAAACTCTGGGATTATTTGCCTTACGGCCCGTTCCCGGAACGCAACGTTTTCGACGCTTGGCTGAACAACCACGCGGCCGCCAGCGACCCGTATTTCTTCAGCGTCGTTGATCGCGCCAGCGGTCAGGTGCAAGGCATCCTCAGCCTGATGTCGATTGTCCCGGCCCAGGGCCGCATCGAAATTGGCCACGTCACTTTCGGCGCGCCGATGCAGCGCTCACCGAGAAGCACCGAGGCTGTGTACCTGCTGGCCAAACATTCCTTCGACCTCGGCTACCGCCGCCTCGAATGGAAATGCAACAACGGCAACGCCCGCTCCAAGTACGCCGCCGAGCGACTGGGTTTCAGCTTTGAGGGGGTCTTCCGTCAGCACATGGTGGTCAAGGGGCAGAATCGCGACACTGCGTGGTATTCGATTCTGGATGGCGAGTGGCCGGCGATTGCGGCAGGTTTCGAGCAGTGGCTGTCCGATGAAAATCAGACGCCCGACGGGCAGGTGAAAGGCTTGGCTGAATGCCGATCGTGATTACCTGAAAAGCAAAAGATCGCAGCCTTCGGCAGCTCCTACAGGGTGAACGTCAATCCCATGTAGGAGCTGCCGCAGGCTGCGATCTTTTGATCTGCGGTTACACCAGTTTCTGCGCAAGCACCGCGATGTGTTCCGGCCCAATGCCGCAGCAACCGCCCAAATGGCTGGCACCGCGCTGCTGCCAGTCAATCGCCCAATGCAAGTAACCCGGCGGATCCAGATCCTCGCGTAGCGGATCAAGTCCGTCATTGGCCGTAGCCTCTTTTGGCTGCGGCGGAAACGCGTTGGCGTAAGCACCAATGTGAATCTTAACCCCCAAACGCTCGAAGGTTTCACGCGCGGCATCAATCGCGGCACCGATCACTTCTGGCTGACTGCAATTGAACAGCAACGTCTCGACGCCCAATTCAGCCGCCACCGCAGCGGCTTCGGCGACTGGCTCACCAGAGCGCAAGCGCGGTACTTCGTCGGTGTCTTCATCCTTCAAGGTGAACGACAGCCAGAACGGTTTGCCATCCTTCGGCAACCCCGCGTGGATGGCTCGCGCCTCGATAATCGAACTCTGGGTTTCCGCCAGCCACAGATCAACGTGCGGTGCCAGGCCATTGACCAGGGGCGTCAGCAACTCGGTTACTCGTGCGGCCTCGAACAGATCCGGACGATAGGAGCCGAACAGCGGCGGCAACGAGCCGGCCACCCGCACGGATTTTCCCGAGGCGTGCACCGCACGTCGCGCCAGCTCACCGGCCAATGCCGCCAGAGCCTGCCCTTCAGCGGCGAAGCGCTCTTCGCCTATATGGAACGGCACCACGGCGTAACTGTTGGTGGTAATCACATTGGCGCCACTGGCGATATAAGCGGCATGTACCCCCTCAACCGCTTGCGGCGCCTCGCTCAACGCCAATGCCGACCACTCCGGCTGACGAAATGGCGCCCCGGCGCGCTGCAACTCACGGCCCATGCCGCCATCGAGAATAATCGTGCTGCCTGCGCCCATATGCTTTTCACTCATATGCTTATGAAAATAACTCACTATCAGAGTCGTTCTTATAACTATTTAATACGCACCATTCCGTTAAAAACAACCTCTTTTTTACCCAGGGATCGACTGTGAAATTTCAACCGCTACTGGCCTTGGGCCTGACCATTCTGGCCGCCTCCACGCAAGCCTTTGGTGGCACCACGCTGGAGCGTATCGAGCAGAAAAAAGAGCTGGTCGGCGTGCTGATGGAAAGCTATCCACCGTTCTCGTTTCTCAATGACCAGAACCAACTCGACGGCTTCGATGTTGATGTCGCCAAGGCCGTGGCTGACAAGTTAGGCGTCAAGCTACGACTGGAAACGCCGTCCTGGGACGTCATTGCCGCTGGCCGCTGGAGCGGGCGTTACGATATCTGCATCTGCTCGATGACACCGAGCAAGGCCCGCGCCGAAGTGTTCGATTTCCCGGTCGAGTACTACGCTTCGCCGGCAGTGATCGTGGTCAACGCCAAGGATGAGCGGATCCACGATGCCAAGGATCTGAGTGGCAAAAAAGTCGGCCTGACCAGCGCGTCCAGTTACGAAAGTTATCTGAACAAGAACCTGGTCATTGAGGGCGCCGAAGACACGCAGCTGCAGTACCCGTTCGACGATGTGCAGATCGCGCCGTACGACACCGACAACGTCGCCTTCCAGGACTTGGGGCTGGGCGCCGGCGTGCGCCTGGATGCCATCCTCACCAACCTCGTCACCGCGCAGCCACGCCTGAACCAGGACAAACGCTTCAAACTGGCCGGCGCGCCGCTGTACTCGGAGCCGAACTCGGTGGCCATCGAGAAGGGTGACGCGCAATGGGACGCCAAGGTGCGTGAAGTGTTCGCGCAACTGAAGCAGGACGGCACCCTGAGCAAGCTGTCGCAAAAATGGATCGGCGCTGATATCAGCCAATGACTTCTTTCCCGACACCGCCACAGCCACCGCAACCGGTGGCTGAATCACGCCTGCAACGATTGTTCGGTTTTCGTACACGGCTGTACCTGACCTGGGCAACACTGTTCTGCCTGTTCGCCGGGTTCTTCCTGAGCTTCGACCTGAAGTTCTCGATCATCCTCGACAAACTGCCCAATCTGGTCGGTCTGCACCTGGCGCCCAACGGTTTTCTACAGGGTGCGGCGCTGACGCTGTTCCTCTGCGTATGCTCGATTGTCGCTTCGTCCCTGCTGGGCTTCATCACCGCATTGGCACGCCTGTCGAAAAGCGCCGTGGCGTTCGGCATCGCCAGTTTTTACACCTCGTTCTTTCGCGGTACGCCACTGCTTATCCAGATCTTGCTGATCTACCTCGGCTTGCCGCAACTGGGCATCGTGCCCGGCGCCATCGTCGCGGGCATCATTGCCCTGTCGTTGAACTACGGCGCCTATCTCAGCGAGATTTTTCGCGCCGGCATTCTCGGGGTCGACCACGGCCAGCGCGAAGCTTCGCTGGCACTGGGTATGCGCGAGACCGTGATTTTCTGGCGCATCACCCTGCCGCAAGCCATGCGCACGATCATCCCGCCCACGACGAACCAGTTCATCTCGATGCTCAAGGACTCGTCGCTGATTTCGGTGATGGGCGTCTGGGAAGTGATGTTTCTCGCCCAGTCATACGGGCGCTCAAGCTACCGCTACATCGAAATGCTGACGACGGCGGCGATCATCTACTGGCTGATGTCCATTGGACTGGAGTTGATTCAGGCACGAATGGAGCGGCATTACGGCAAGGCTTACGTGCGACGGAGCTAGGGGGATCGGCACCTTGCGGGTTGCGTCGGGTTTTAATGGGGCTCTCGGCGTACCCGCACAACGCCCATTTTCAGGCCAAACAATCGGAATATTGAGTCCAACGACCTCAACGTCTGATTACCCTCAGCGTGCTCTATGTGTATCAACGTGCGGACCGAAATTTTGCACATCTTAGCGAATTGGATTTGATGCAGCCCTGTCACCTCAACTCGTAAACGGCGGACGGCTTCGCTGATTTCCAATGTCCCGTCGGCCAGCGCCTCTTGAATGCTTTCGATGAGCGCCATGCGTTCGAGAACTGTCATTACCATTTTCCTCTCCAATCTTCGAGCGCCGCATAAGGCTCAATAAACATTAATGGCGCGGGGATTCATTGATGTGAGTGCTTCGGCGTTTGAATCAAAACTTACTGCACCTAATGAAAGGAGCAGGCAAAAAAACTGCAACAAAATGCAGAAATTAATATATTTCAGCGCTGAAGATGCAAAACAATGCAGATCAACCACCGACATCATTCTGTAAAAACCCTTCGCTATACAGGACGGCCCGCTTATAACAAGAAGGCCGTCCGACCATGCCGTTCCCGCCCCAGCGTCTGTCTCTCGCCATCGCCCTGTTGATCGCCGCCACGGCAGCCCACGGCAAAACCGTGCAAATCGACACCGCCACCACTGCAGCGCAAACGCTGGGTGGCAGCGACACGTTGACGATTTCCGCGCCGGGCAGCATCACCAACAGCGGCAAGGCCGTGAGCCTGAAAGACAGCACCAGCGGTGCCGGTGTGGTGATCGATAACGCCGGCAAAATCGTTTCCAGCGGTGGCCGGGCCATCGACAGCAGCGGCGACCTGACCCAGGCGCGCAACTACACAATCTACAACCGCAGTGGTGGGCAGATTCTCGGCGCCAACGACGCGTTGCGTATCGACAGCAATTTCGTCAGCGGTAGCTTGTTGATCGACAACAGCGGCGTGATTCGCTCCACCACCGGTCAGGGTCTGGACCTTGATGCGCTGCGCAGTGACGACGTGAAAACCACCATCATTAACCGCGCTGGCGGGCTGATTCGCGGCGACGCCAGTGACGGCATGAAGACCGGCGCCAACGCGACCATTACCAACTACGGCGAGATTTCCACCGGCGATTCGCACAATGCCGACGAGAAGTTCGATGGCATCGATATCGACTCTGCGAGCGGAGTCATTGTGACCAATTACGGGGTGATTTCCGGTGGCCGTCACGGCATCACCACCGATCTTGGCGCGACGCTGATCAACTACGGACAGATCACTGGCCGCAACGGTTCGGGTTTCGGCTCCGATGGCGACGGTACGGTGATCAACCACGGCACCATCACCGGCGCCTATTCCGGGCTGCAAGCCAACGGTGATGGCGACGGCGTGGACATCGACAAGATCGCCCACATCGAAAACTACGGGACCATTCAAGGCGTCGGTGCCGGCGGTGTGGACAAGGGTGGTTTCGCCAACGGCAGCGAGGGTATCGCGCTGGGTGGCGGTTACATCTTCAACGCCAGCAACGCTTTGATCAGCGGTGCCGACAGCGCCATTCTGGTCGACGATGGCAGCGGCGGCTCGGGAATGGCGGCGACCACGCTGGAAAACTTCGGCACCATTCAAGGCCTCAACGGTTTCGGCGTGAAGCTCGTCGGCCAGTTCGCCGACAACGTCATCAACGGCGGCACGATCAGTGGCAGCAATGGCCTGGCGCTGGATCTGGGCGGCGGTAACGACAGTCTGACCCTGCGCAACGGCAGTCGCTTTGTCGGCGTGGTGGATGGCGGCAGCGGTTATGACCGCGTGGTGATGGAGGACACAGCCGGTGGCAGCTTCGGCGCCAGTCGCAACTTCGAATGGCTCGAGGTCAAGCAAGGCGCGTGGACGCTGACCGGCCATGATGATTTCAGCGACGGCGGTGCAGTGCGCAACGGTGCCACACTGGTCAACCAAGGCAGTATCGCCGGTAACCTGAGCGTGGATGCCGGCGGTGTGTATGCCGGTGGCGGTTCGGTGGACAGTCTCAACGTCAACGGCACGTTGCGCACCGACACTGACCTCGGCCGCGCCACGATTGTTCGCGATTTGACCATGGGCAGCACCGCCACTCTCGCCTACGGTGTCAACGCCGACGGCAGCAGCGCGCCGGTACAGGTCGGCGGCATCGCCAACCTCAATGGCGCAACCCTCGCGGTGAATCCCGGCAGCGGCACGTATCCATGGCAGAGCCATTACACCGTGCTGCAAGCGGCGCAGGTCAACGGCACCTTCGGCAAGGTCAGCAGCGACTACGCGTTCCTGACGCCGACCCTTGCCTACACGCCAACCCAGGTCGACCTGACCTACACCCGCAATGACGTGGCTTTCAATGAGTTCGCCACGACCGGCAACGGCAGCAACGCCGCCAACAGCCTGGCCTCGATCGGCAAAGACAACGCTTTGTACAACGCCTTGCTCAATACCAGCCAAAGCAGCGCTGGCGCGGCGATCGAGCAACTGGCCGGTGCCAGCAACGCCAACCTGACCAGCGCCACCCTCGGCGCCAGCAGTCAGGTCGGCAGCAGCATGCTCTCGGCGATGCAGCAAATGGGCGGCAGCCCGGGACTGATGGTCGGCCTCGATCAGCGTGACACCCCCGTGCTGGCGGCCAATGGCGTGCCGACCGAGGCGCGCAATCTGAATGATCCGAACGCTCGCGGCCGCCTCTGGCTGCAAGGCATCGGCGGTTACGGCAAACTCGATGGTGAACACGGCAGCAGCGGTCTCGAACAACGCACCAAGGGCAGCGTGCTGGGCGCCGACTGGTCGCTGAATCCGGCATGGCGCCTGGGTGTACTGGGCGGCTATTCGAAAACCGATCTGGATGCGACCGGCGTCGACGGCAACGTCGAGAGCTGGCACGCCGGCGTCTACGCGCTGCATCAGAACGGCCCGATCTCGCTGCGTCTCGGCGCGGCGTACAGCGGCCATCAGGGCGAAAGCAAACGCACCATCGCCTTCAACGGTTTCAGCGACCGCCCGAAAGGCGACTACGACGCCGACAGTCAGCAAGCCTTCGCCGAACTTGGCTACGCCATGGGCAGCGGCCGCCTCAGCGCCGAACCGTTCGCCAGCCTCGGATATCAGCGTTACCACCGCGATAGCTATCAGGAAAAAGGTGGCGCCGCCGCGCTGCAAGTCGACAGCCAGACCCAAGACAACTTCAGCAGCACCTTCGGCCTGCGCCTGGCGCACCTGAGCAGCCTCGACAACGGCATGAGCGTGACCCCGCGCATGGCCGCTGGCTGGAAACACACCTATGGCGATGTCAGCAGCTCGACCCGTCAGGCGTTTATCACCGGCGGCACGGCATTCAGCGTCGATGGCAGTTCGCTGGATCGCGACAGCCTGGTGCTGGAGGCCGGGCTGGACGTGGGGATTTCTGCACGGCACACGTTAGGCGTGGGATACAGCGGTGAGATCGGCAGCAACAGCCGCAATCACGGGTTGATCGGGCAGTGGCAGATGAGTTTTTGAGGTTGAACAGGCGGCGGGGTCTTGATTGGTTGTAGGAAAAAGGACCGCGTCAGCCGAGTAAAAGTCTTGGTTGCGGATCTTGCGGTAATTTTCTACAAAACGATCCGATGTCGCCTGCAAGCCTGCGGGAAGCAGCCGACATCGGATTTTTGGGCGCATCAATAGAGTTGAGTCCCCTGCTAATAGAGGCTCGACTCAATGCCCGTTCAACACACCTGCAAACCGAAACATCTGGCTTTGGCGATTGCACTGGCAATCGGCTGCGTAGAAACCTCGATAGCACAGCAACCGGAAACACCCGTCGTCGCAGAAACGGAAGACAGCAAGCCGCGAAAAAAGACGCGCGTCCCCAAGGCACCAGCACCCGCCATTCCAGATGACGTGATGGAACCGATCGAAGACCTTTTTGCGCTCGAGGAATTTATCGGGCCGCTCGAACATACTTCGCCGCTCCTCAGAAATTTGAGAAAGCCCGTCGCAACGGTAGCGTTTGACGATGCTTTCTACGCGGATCTGGAGTTTCCCGAGATCGTCATGGAAGAACACGATGACGAAGAGTTTGACCTGCTCGATCCCTTTGATCGGGACATGTATGCCTACACAACGGCAGTTTCGTTTCTTTCCACTCCGGTTGAGAGCGTCGATGGTGTGTCCCTGCAACTGGGCGAAGGAGACGATCTACTGGTGATCAATAACGGTGCCCGCTGGAGTGGTCGCCTGGACGGTGGCAACGGCATCAATGGCTTGCAACTCAACGGAACCGAGGGCGGCGAGATTGGTGAGACACGTAATTTTTCGAGCCTGCGTGTCGCCCGCGGCCTATGGACGCTCAGCCATGAGTTTGCCGGTGATGCAGACGTCAAGTCAGGCGCAGCACTGATCAACTACGGCTCGATTGGAGGGGTTACCGTAGACAACGGTGCGGTGTTCGGTGGTTCCGGCGATGTTGCCAACTTGTATGTCGGCGGCTCGCTGGTGGCGACCAGGCCGCATGGAGCGCCCCAAATTCAGGGCAATCTGGAGTTCGCTGACGACGCAATATTTTCCTATGGCGTCTTTACCGATGGTGGATCAGACCCTGTGGTCGTCAAAGGTACCGCAATTCTGGGAGGCGCTCAGGTCCAGGTTCACGGTGTGCCCGGGAACTACGCGGACGACACCCAACACTTGATTCTGACCGCCGACGCCATTGAAGGAGAATTCGGCAAGGTCACTACCAACCTCGCCTATATGACTCCGACACTGTCCTATGAAAAACAAAGGGTGCACTTGAATTACACCCGCAGTGCAGTAGCGCTCGCAGACCTTGCAAAAACCCGCAAAGGACGTTCAGTCGCCAACAGTATTGTCGAACCGACGGCGCGTGCAGCAACAGAGGTGACACGCACTAACGCTGCCGTTAATCCGGCATCACCTCAAGCGACAAAACCTTCAAACACCGCCGTCGCAGCATTGTTGGCCAGCGACAAAACCACCGCACCGGTCGCCCTCGAACAACTCGCCGCCGGCAGTAATGCAAACCTCGCCAAAGCCACGCTGAGCAGCATCACTCCCGTAAGCGCGAGCATGCTCTCGGCGATGCAGCAACTGAATAGCCGTTACGGCTCTGCCTACAGCTCAGGCAACTCGCCGCGTCAGGCCGCCGGCGGCGCGGATTCAGGGCGAGTGTGGATTCAGGCGCTCGGCCATGGCGGCAAGGTTGACCGCGAGTTCGACAGCACCCTGAAACACGCGACCCAAGGTCTGGTCATGGGCGCCGACTGGCGGCTTGATGAGCAATGGCATGTCGGCCTCATCGGCGGAAAATCGCAGACCAGACTCGACGCCCGCCAATACGATGGCGACCTCGACAGCTGGCACCTCGGCGCCTACGCCGTGCACCAGGACGGACCGTTCTCACTGCGGCTCGGGGCGACCTATGCCAGTCATGACGGCGACAGCAAACGGCGCGTGGTCTTCAACGGCTTCAGCGATCGTCTCAAGGGCAACTATGACGCCAACACCCAGCAAGCCTTTGCCGAACTGGCGGTCAATGTGGGCCGGCACAACGCGACGCTCGAACCGTTCGCCAGCCTCGGCTATCAGCGCTACCAGCGTGACAGCTACAGCGAAAAAGGTGGGGATGCGGCGCTGAAAGTCTTTGGGCAGACTCGCGACAACCTCAGCAGCACTTTCGGTCTGCGTGCGGCAAAAATCACTCGACTGGATAACGGCATGACGTTGACGCCGCGCTTCAGTGCCGGCTGGAAACACACCTTTGGCGAGATTGAAAACGACACCCGCCAGCAACTGGTCAAGGGTGGCAAACGCTTTGAGATTGCCGGTGCCGCGCTGGATCGAAACAGCCTGTCCGTGGATGCCGGCCTCGACCTCGGGCTGTCTGCCAATCATACGGTCGGTGTGGGTCTCACAGGCGAAATGGCCACTGACAGCCGCACGCATGGCGTGATGGGTCAATGGCGCATGGCGTTTTAACTGACACAACATTTTCTGTAGGTGAAAAATTCAGGCAAAAAAAAGGGGAGCACATGCTCCCCCGAGGTTTAAAGCGTTGGATCGCGGCCGTTATCTCAGCCTTCGATCTCGATCAGGATTTCACCCGGATTGACCCGATCACCCTTGGCCACATGAATCGCGGTGACCTTGCCGGCAATCGCTGCCTGGACTTCGGTTTCCATCTTCATCGCTTCGGTGATCAGCACAGCCTGGCCGGCCTTGACGGTATCGCCTTCCTTGACCAGCACATCGACGATGTTGCCCGGCATGGTGGTGCTGACGTGGCCCGGCGCCGAAGCCTGCTTGCGTTTGCTGCTGCCTCCGCTGACAAATTCATTGAGCGGCTCGAACACCACCTCTTCCGGCATGCCGTCGATGGACAGGTAGAAGTGACGCTTGCCTTCCGCCTTCACACCGACACCAGTGATGTCGACGCGGTAGGTTTCGCCGTGGACGTCGATGACGAACTCGGTCGGCACGCCTTCGCCGCCCGCCGAAGCAACGCTGCCCGCCTCTGGGATCGGCAGCAGCACTTCCGGCGTCAGGGTGCCGGCGGCACGCTCTTCGAGGAATTTGCGGCCGATGTCCGGGAACATGGCGAAGGTCAATACGTCTTCTTCGGACTTGGCCAGTGCGCCGATGTCGGCACGCAGCTTGGTCATTTCCGGCTTGAGCAGATCGGCCGGACGCACATCGATGACCTCTTCACTGCCGATCGCCTGACGGCGCAGTTTTTCGTTAACAACGCCCGGCGCTTTGCCGTAGCCGCCCTGCAGGTACAGCTTCACTTCGTTGGTGATGGTCTTGTAGCGCTCACCGGCCAATACGTTGAAGAACGCCTGGGTACCGACAATCTGCGAGGTCGGGGTCACCAGCGGCGGGAAGCCGAGGTCTTCACGCACACGCGGGATTTCCGCGAGTACTTCGCCCATGCGGTTGAGTGCGCCCTGCTCTTTCAACTGGTTGGCGAGGTTGGAGATCATCCCGCCCGGCACCTGGTTGACTTGCACGCGGGTATCGACTGCGGTGAACTCGCTTTCGAACTGGTGGTACTTTTTGCGCACGGCGTAGAAGTACAGACCGATCTCTTGCAACAGCTCGAGGTTCAGACCGGTGTCGAACTCGGTGCCTTTGAGTGCAGCAACCATCGACTCAGTACCTGGATGGCTGGTGCCCGACGCGAAGCTGGAGATCGCGGTGTCGATGTGGTCGGCGCCGTTTTCGATCGCCTTGAGCTGGCACATGGTCGCCAGACCCGCAGTGTCGTGGGAGTGGATGAACACCGGCAGCGACTGCTCGGCTTTCAACGCACGAACCAGTTCACCGGTGGCGTACGGGGTCAGCAAGCCCGCCATGTCCTTGATCGCCACCGAGTCGCAACCCATGGCTTCCATCTGCTTGGCCTGAGTGACGAACGCATCGATGGTGTGCACCGGGCTGGTGGTGTAAGCGATGGTGCCTTGGGCATGTTTGCCGGCAGCCTTCACCGCTTCGATGGCCACACGCAGGTTACGCACGTCGTTCATCGCGTCGAAGATGCGGAACACGTCGATGCCATTCACCGCAGCCTTGGCGACGAAGGCTTTGACCACGTCGTCGCTGTAGTGGCGATAGCCGAGCAGGTTCTGCCCGCGCAGAAGCATTTGCAGACGGGTGTTAGGCAGCGCCGCACGCAGTTGGCGCAAACGCTCCCACGGGTCTTCTTTGAGGAAGCGAACGCAGGCGTCGAACGTCGCGCCGCCCCAGCATTCCAGCGACCAGTAGCCGACTTTGTCGAGCTTGTCGCAGATTGGCAGCATGTCTTCGGTGCGCATGCGGGTTGCGAGCAGCGATTGGTGAGCGTCGCGCAGGATGGTATCGGTGACAAAGATCTTCTTGGACATTGGTGTATTCCTCACAGGCCTGCGTGGGCGGCGATGGCGGCGGCGATGGCCAGGGCCAGCTCTTCGGGTTTGCGCTTGATCGAGTAGTTGGTCAGTTCAGGGTGGCTTTCAACGAAGCTGGTATTGAACTGGCC
>Ga0213823_1000726_pt1 | contig 24123 bp, 21 predicted proteins | sample MC6MC0907MG_FD_179887 | JGI IMG/M metagenome (GOLD analysis project Ga0213823, IMG submission 179887) | Enriched soil aggregate microbial communities from Iowa State University, Ames, United States - MC6-MC0907-MG | ecosystem: Environmental > Terrestrial > Soil > Unclassified | place: USA: Iowa...
GGCCGCCGGCATAGGCTGGCAAGGCCCGCTCGCCAGCCTTGGCCCGCTGCATCAGCCAGGCGGCGTGGGTTTCGCTGATCATGTCGCAGGCTTCGTTGGAGGCGGCACCGTCTACGCCGATCGAAATCGGCATACCTGCCGCTTCCATGGCGACGATGTCAGCGATGCCACTGCCCAGCCGGCCGTTGCTCTGTGGGCAATGAGCAATGCCAGTGCCGGTAGCGCCCAAAAGCTGGATTTCCTCGCGGCTGAGCTTGACCAGGTGGGCGAACCACACGTCGGCGCCGAGCCACTCATGCTCCGCGCAGAATGCCACCGGCGACAGGTTGTGGCGGCGCTGCACTTCGTTCTGGTACTCCACCGTTTCGCTCAGGTGGCTGTGCAGGCGGATACCCAGCCTGCGCGCAGCCCTGGCGGTTTCGCGCAGGTGCTCGGGCGGCATCGAATACGGCGGGCTGGTGGGGGCCATCACTACCCGGCGCCAGGCATCGGCGGCGGGGTCGTGGTAGGTGCGCACCAGCCGCTCGACGTCACCCAGGTATTGATCCAGGGTTTCCGGCCCAGCGCTTGCCGCGACTTCGGCCTGGCGCACCTGGGTTGCCCCGCCCCGGCACAGCACGAAGCGCAGCCCTAGCCGCTCGGCCTCCTCGAACAGGATCTGCGCGCTGTCAAACGCCATGCCTGGCAGGTACAGGTAATGGTGGTCGGCCACCGTGCTGCAGCCGGAGCGGGCCAGCTCCACCAGGCCGATACGCGCCGCCAGGCGGAAGCTGTGTTCATCGAACAGGCTGCGGTAGCGGTAGGGCACCGCACCCAACCAGGCTCCCAGGCTTTGGTCGATACCTGCCGGGATGCCTTTTAGCAGCGACTGGAACAGGTGATGGTGGGTGTTCACCCACCCCGGGTAGACCACGCAATCGGTGGCGTCGAGCACCTGCTCGCCTGGCAGCGGTTGCAGCGCCCCGAGGGCGGCGATGCGCCCGTGGCTGATGCGGATGTCTGGGCCAGCATGACGCGCTGGCGCGCCGCGTAGCCCGGTGAGAATGGCGCTGGCGTTACGTATCAGCCAGCTGTCGGCATAGTGCTTCATGTACGGCTCCAGGGGCTTAGCCCAGTTCACTTTCGTGCCAGTGGCGCAGGCTCAGGCGTGCCAGCAGGGCCATCAGGCTGAACAGCGCGACGCCGGTGAGGGCGATCAGCACCAGGGCGGCGAACAGCCGCGCAATGTTGAGTTGAAAGCCCGCTTGCAGGATCTGGTACGCCAGCCCCGCACCGGTCCCCCCCGTGCCAGCCACGAACTCCGCCACCACCGCGCCGATCAACGCCAGCCCGCTGGCAATCCGCAGGCCGGCGAAAAAGCACGGCAAGGCACTGGGGATGCGCAGGCGCAGCAGCACCTGCCAGCGGCTGGCGCGGTTGAGGCGGAACAGGTTGACTAGCCCGGGGTTGACGCTGCGCAGGCCCAGTACCGTGTTGGCGATGATCGGGAACACCGCGACCAGCGTGGCGCAGATCACCAGCGCCACGGTGGTGTCGCTGCACCAGATGATGATCAGCGGGGCGATCGCCACCACCGGCGTCACCTGCAGCAGAATCGCGTAGGGGAACAGGCTGGCTTCGATCACCCGGCTCTGCACGAACACGAACGCGGCCAGGGTGCCGATGACGACCGCAAGGGCGAACGACAGGAAGGTGATTTTCAGGGTCATCCACAGTGCCCCGAGCAGCATCGGGCCGTCGATGATCAGCGTGCGGCCGATGTCTGCAGGGGAGGGCACCAGGTACACCGGTACCTGCCAGGCGATGCAGGCCAGCTGCCACAGGCCCAGTAGCAAGGTGCCGACAAGCAGTGGCGAGACGATGCGCAGCACGGCGGGGTTACGTAACCAGGGAGCAGGGGTTTGGCTCATTAAGAGGCCCTCAAGCCGGTTCGCCGTTGGCCTGGGCCAGCAGCTGGGACAGGTAAGCGCATTGCGCGATGAACGCCGGGGAGGTGCGGTAGGCCTCGTCGCGTACCTGCGGGCCGTCGATGGCGACATCGGCGATCACACGCCCGGGGCGAGCCCCCATCACCACGACCCGCGAGGAGAGATACACCGCCTCGAAAATGCTGTGGGTGACGAACACCACCGTCAGGTCACGCTCGGCCCAAAGCTGGCGCAGGTCGCTGTCGAGCTTGTTGCGGGTGAACTCGTCGAGCGCGCCAAACGGTTCGTCCATCAGCAGCAGGTTGGGCTCGGTGGCCAATGCCCGGGCAATCGAGGCACGCATCTGCATGCCGCCAGACAATTCACGCGGGTAAACATTGCCGAACGCGCCCAGGCCTACCTGCTCCAGTGCGGCCTGTACCTTGGCCTGGCTGTCGACTTTGGGCACACCCGCCAGGTCCAGCGGCAGGCGCACGTTGTCCTGCACCTTGGCCCACGGCATCAAGGTGGCTTCCTGGAACACCATGGCCAGGTTGCGGCCCCCGCTGGCCGCGCGAGGGTCACCGCCGGGGGCATCCTTGCCCCACCAGCGCACGTGGCCGGCGCTGGGCTGTTCGAGGCCGGCGAACATCTTCAGCAAGGTGCTTTTGCCGCAGCCCGAAGGGCCCAGCAACGAAACGAATTCGCCGCGCTGGATCGCCAGCTTGACGCGGCTCAGGGCATGGGTGCCGTTGCCGTAGGTTTTTTCGACCTGGTTGGCGAACAGCGGCGTATCGGCCCCCACGGCGTCGGTATTGGGTGGTAGTTGCAACTGGGCGCTGGCTTTGAACAGGGTCTGCATCAACATGGCGCTCTCCCCACGGGCAATGAGCGGTTGCGTATGCCCCGGCGCACCGGGGCGCTGAACAGGCGGTCAGTGGCTGGCGAACACTTCGCTTTCGCCATGGGCTTCGAGCAGGCCCTGCAGCTGCCGGCGGATCACCAGGCCGGGCTTGTCCGAGGGCATGTGCAGCTCGACGCGCCGGCGCGTATCGACGCAGGCGTCCGGGTCGGTGGCCTCGAGGATGTCGCGGTCTTCGGCGGTGATCGCGGCGTCCCAGTCGATCAGCGCCTGGGTTGAGCACTGTGCTTCGCTGTCGTTGCGGTACAGCCACTGCACCAGCATCAGCCGGCCGTCATCGATCGGCGTGGCGCAGTTGTAGATGATGTGGTGGATGCCGCTGTCCGGGTACATGCAGCCAAAACGCCGGGAGAACGGCAGGTAGTAGCGGTTGACCAGGTGGCGCTCGGTGATCGGCGCACGGGTGCCGGTGATGGCGAAGCTTTCTTCGGGGTTGCGCACTGGCACGCGGGTTTCGGCCTCGAAGCCGTAATCGGTTTCGCGAAATTCGTAGCGGGCCGGTTGCGGCTGGTCGAACAGGCCGAAGTTGGCCTTGTGCACAAAAGAAAAATGCGAGTTGTCGAAGGCGTTTTCCATGACGCGCAGGGGGCTGGTTTTCCACTCTTCATAGAATTGGAAGATACGCCGGTAGCCGGGTGCGCCGTCTTCGGGGAACTCGGGAATCGGCTGCAGCGGATCGTCCAGGGCCACCCAGGCATAGCCGTATTTTTCCTGGCAGTGATAGGCCTTGACCGCCGCGCGGGGCGGGATGGCACCCGTGGGGTTCTGCGGGATCTTCACGCAGGTGCCGCTGCAGTCGTATTCCCAGCCATGGTAGCCGCAGGCGATATTGCCGTCTTCGCTGACAAAGCCTTTGGACAGTTTGGCGGTGCGGTGGCAGCAACGGTCGCGCATCGCTACCGGGGTGCCATCGGGGTGCTTCCACAGCACCAGGGCTTCACCGAGCAAGGTGAACGGTTTTGGCCCGTCGTCCAGGGCGGTCATGGGCAGCAGGGCGTACCAGAAGCGGCGCAATACAGGTTGTTTGGTGACCAACATGATCCAGTTTCCTCACGGCGTTGAATGTTGTTATGGGGTTCAGCGGCTGGCGGCCTGGACGTTGCCGGGCAGCACCTTGAGGCCTTGCACGAAGCGGGTGGTGTAGGCCTTCTGCCAAGGGGCGGCGGCGCCAAGCAGGCCGGCCTCGACCATGAAGTCGCGCGTGGCTTGCCAGCGGGCGTCGTTCATCGTGCCGATGCCCTGGGTGGCTGCCTCGCCACCGGTCACCAGCTGGTATTGCTTGAGGGTCGAGACGCCCCAGGCCAGCAGCTCATCGCTCATGTTGGGGTTGTCGCGCTTGATCAGCGCGTTGCCTGCGGCGGGGTTTTCCAGGTAGCGCTTCCAGCCTTCGAGTGAGGCGCGGACAAACCCTGCAACGCGCTCCGGGTGCTGCTCGATGACGTCCTGGCGGGTAACCAGCGTAGAGCCGTAGGGCGGGTAGCCGGCATCGGCGAACAGGAAGAAATTGGGTTTCTGACCTGCCTTGATGGCCTGGAACAGTTCGGAGCTGGCATAGGCCTGCTGGGTGGTGTCAGCGCCAGCCAGGAACGGCTGCAGGTTGAAGGTGTAGGGCCGCGCCTGATTGTCCTCGAGCTGGTACTTGCCCTTGAGCCAAGGCCACCAGGTTTGCTGGCCGGACGTGGACACCAGCACTTGCTTGTTTTTCAGGCCGTCCAGGGCGGCGACGTCGGCGTGGGTCATCAAGCCCTGCGGGTCACCTTGGAACGGTGCGGCTACCGCCACTACCGGCAACCCTTGCTCCACGCTCTTGAGGACCTGCAGGTCGTAGTTGACGATGAAGTCGGCCTGCTTGCTCACCAGCAGTTGCATGCCATTGACCTGCGGGCCGCCCATGCGGATGGTGACATCCAAGCCTTCCCGGGCGTACAACCCGTCGGCCACGGCCTGGTAGAAACCGCCTTGTTCGGCCTGGGCGTACCAGGAGGTGAGCAACACGACCTTGTCGTTGGCCATCGCCACCGGGGCACTGCCGACCATTGCGGGGAGCACCGCCGCTGCCAGCAGCGAGCGAAGCGGGTGAGTCAAAGCAAAGCGGTTTTTCATGATTGTTTCTCCACCTCGATTCGAAATCTGCCGGGGTGCTCAGGAGCACGCCAGCAACAGGACCGAGCGGGGAGAACGGGGCGCACGAGTCAGCGCATTGCACGCAGGATCACGGCCGACACTTCTCTTTTGCCCAGGGCCATCAGGCCGCGTGCAAACATCCGCTCGGATGTACGCCCCATCGGAGGCGCAAGAGCAATGCCCCATGCCATGCCTGGCACTGACCGCTTCTACTCGAGGGTGGACAAAGCCAGAAGCGTGCCAATTGCTCAATGCCGCCTACGCGGCGCCTGCGTTCGTATGCCGAGGGCAGGTCGTGAACCGTGAAGGTGCAAGGCAGCGATGGCCAGCGCTATTAAAGTGCGCAATATGGCTGCTGATCGGTATTCATTGAGTAGGCATATTGGCCACAATTCCCAGCCAAGACTGTATTCGATAACTTGGCACGCGCCCTGCTAAGGCTAAGCCGAGTAGAAGCGGTCAGTGCCTGAAATGGCATGGGACATTGCTCTGGCGGCCTTGCGCCGCACACCCGGCAAGGGTGGCGCCACAGTTTGCACTGTGGCCAGAGGAGAGGTCCGTCCGCTGCGTCCCTTGCCGGTGAACCTCACCGACCTCGACCCAAGGGATGCACATGAAACTCGACCCTCTTGCCTGGCTATGCCACAGCTTCCTGCCACTCTGCGCCTTGGCCAGCGCCAGCGCGCAGGCCGGCCCGTTGATGTGGAGCGACAACAGCCTCAGCTACCTGTATGGCCATAACTACAAAGTCGATGGCACCGGCAACGACATTCAGCAGACCATCACCTTCGAGCATGCAAGCGGCTGGACCTGGGGCGACGTGTTCCTGTTCGTCGACAACAAATGGTCGAACGGGTTGTCCGGCAATGACGGGCATACCTACTACGGTGAATTCTCCCCGCGCTTGTCGCTGGGCAAGGTCAGCGGGCAGAACCTGCGCTATGGCATCGTCAAGGATGTATTGGTCGCTGCCACCTACGAGCGCGGTGAGGGGCGCAATCGCAAGTACCTCCTCGGCCCTGCCCTGGACCTGCTGATCCCGGGCTTCGACCGCTTTTCGCTCAACACCTACTACCGCAAGCCCGACGGCATCACCGGAAAGGCATCGGGGCAATGGCAGATAAACCCGACCTGGGCGATGACCCTGCCGCTGGGAAGGTCGGACATTCTGTTCGACGGCTACCTGGAGTGGTATGTGAATGATGTCGGGCGCAAGGGCACGTCCAACTATGTGGCGAAGAGTTTTCACTTCAACCCGCAAATCAAATACGACGTGGGCAAGGCGCTGGGCCACACCCCGAAGCGGCTTTACGCGGGGGTCGAGTGGGATTACTGGTCGGACAAGTATGGGATCGAGGACAGCCACGGGTTCCCGACCGATCAGAATGCGCTGAGCCTGTTGCTCAAGGCGCATTTTTGAGTAGTGTTCGATTATCGGGCACTAGGCGCATTCGAGCACTAAACCTTCTGCGGGCCATGCCGAACGTAATGGGCAGTACATTCCATTGCCACTCGGATGCGTCGCCATGCCCCTGCGCCACCTCAACATCGCCACCCGCTCTTACCTGAGTTTCAGCCTGATCGCCGCCCTCGTGGTGGTGCTCGGGCTGTTTTCCATCGACAAGATCTCCAGCATGCGCGAAGCCGTGGTGTACACCGAGCAGGTGACCAACGTCGGCACCCGCTACCTGGGTGAAGTTCGCAGCCATACGCTGGGCTTGCGGGTCATCACCCTGCGCATGGCCATTGCCCGCGAGCCTGCGCAGCTGGCCCCGACCCTGGCGCGCCTAGAGGTACTCAAGGGCTTGCTGGACAACGGCGTCGAAGGCTATGGCGCAGTGATGCCGGCGGCAGGCAAGCCGGTGTTTGCCGAGATGCAGCAGCTGATCGGGCAGTACCACGTGCTGCTCGACCAATACAAAAGGTTGTCCGAGCAGAACCAGGTGCCGCAGATGCAGGCCATGCTCAGCGGCGCCATGCAGGACATCTCCAACCGCATTGGCGAACTCTACGACAACCTGGTCAAGCTCAGCAGCGACGCCGCCGAACAGTACACGGCCAAGGCCCGCGACGATTACCAGCGCGCCCTGTACCTGACCTTCGGCGTCATCGGCCTGGTGTTGGTGCTGACCATTGCCCTTGCCTGGCTGTTGACCCGCAGCATCGTCAGCCCGCTGCGCGAAGCCATCGGCGTGGCCCAGAACATTGCAGGCGGCGATCTTTCCCACCCCGTGCACGCCACCGGCCGTGACGAGGCCACCCAGCTGATGCACGCCTTGGCGGCCATGCAGGCCAGCCTGAAAGATGCCCTGCGCCTGATCGGCGACTCCTCGCACCAGCTGGCGGCGGCCAGCGAACAGATGTCGGCGATTACCCAGCAAACCTCCCGCGACCTCAATCGGCAAAGCGACGAAATCCAGCAGGCTGCCACTGCGGTAACCGAGATGAGCGTCGCGGTGGAGGAGGTGGCGCGCAACACCGTCAGCACCTCCGAAGTCTCCCGTCAGTCGGAAGACGCGGCACGTCGCGGTCGTGAGCGGGTGGGTGAGGCGATCAGCTCGATCAGCAAGATGAGTGACGATGTGCATGAGGCGTCGCGGCAGATCGAAGCGCTGTCGGTACAGTCCCAGCAGGTCGGCAAGGTGCTCGACGTGATTGGCGCGATTGCCGGGCAGACCAACTTGCTGGCGCTCAATGCCGCGATCGAGGCGGCGAGGGCGGGTGAGGCCGGGCGCGGTTTTGCCGTGGTGGCGGATGAAGTGCGGGCGCTGGCAGCCCGTACCCAGAGCTCGACGCTGGAGATCGAGGAAATGGTCAATGCCATCCGCAGCGGCACGGCGCGGGTAGTGCAGTCGATGCAGAGCAACAGCCAGCAGGTGGGCCATACCTTGCAGGTGGCCGAGCTGGCCGGGCAGGCACTGGATGAGATCAGCAACGGCGCCAGCGCAATCCATGAGCGCAACCTGGTGGTGGCCAGTGCCACTGAAGAACAGGCCCAGGTGGCCCGGGAAGTGGACCGCAACCTGCTGAACATCAGGGACCTGGCGGTGCAAACCTCGGAAGGTGCGGACCAGATCAGCGCGGCGAGCCAGGAACTGGCCAGCTTGTCGATTGGCTTGAACGGGATGATGAAGCGGTTTCAGCTCTGAGCCGCACGCTGCTCAGGCGTGTTGCACCACCTGCGCAATCGGCTGTCATATGCGACCATACAGGCAGTGCAACGAAGAGATGAATCATGGATCGCGAGAGCCTGGGTACTTCCAGCCATACCAGCACGTCTGCGGCGCAGGATCAGGAAAAGGCTTTTCCAACCAATGCCGCCGAGCGATTGCAACTGGCCCTGGACGCCGGCGCCATCATCGGCACCTGGGTGTGGGACATTCCCGATAACCGCGTGACGGCGGACGAACGTTTCTCCCGTTCCTTCGGGCTGCCCGCGGACCGGTGCATGGCAGGGATAGCGATCGAGGAGGCTTTTGCATCCATTCACCCAGACGACCGCGAGGGCGTCTGGGCGGACATCCAGGGCGCCATGGACCGGGGCGGGGCGTTCCGCTGCGAATACCGGGTGCGCCAGGAGGACGGCTGTTATCGCTGGATCGAGGCCAACGGCCGCGCGGAGCTGAACAGCGAAGGCGTGGCGGTGCGCTTCCCGGGCGTGCTGATGGACATCGAATCGCGCCGCTCGGCCGAGGCCGAACGCGACCGGATGTCGGCGCTGCTGCGTACCTTCACCGCTGCGGTACCCGGTGTGGTCTACGCCAAGGACCTTGAGGGGCGCATGCTGGTGGCCAACGACGGCGCCACTCGGCTGATCGGCAAGCCGCCGCAGTTCTATCTGGGCAAGACCGATGTGGAGTTTCTGGAAGACAAGGCCCAGGCCCGCCAGGTGATGGAGACCGATCAGCGCATCATGCGCGGTGGTGTCGCGGAGCAAGTGGAAGAACGGGTGGACATGCCGGATGGCTCGGCAACCTACTGGCTCTCGATCAAGGCCCCACTGCTGAGCGATACGGGGGAGGTGATCGGGCTGATCGGCTCCTCCATCGACGTGACGGCGCGCAAAAGCGCCGAAGCGAAACTGCTGGAGCTGAACCGCACCCTGGAGGCACGGGTCGAGCAGGCGGTTGCTGAACGCGAAGCGGCCCAGGCGGCGCTGCGTCAGTCACAGAAGATGGAAGCGGTCGGCCAGCTGACCGGGGGCATCGCCCATGATTTCAATAATCTGCTGGCGGGGATCACCGGCAGCCTGGACCTGATCCAGATCCGCCTGAAACAAGGCCGTGTCGCCGACGTGGAACGTTATCTGTCGGTGGCGCATGGCGCAGCGCAGCGGGCGGCCTCACTGACCCACAGGCTGCTGGCGTTCTCGCGCCGGCAGACGTTATTGCCGGTGCAAACGGACGTGAACCGTTTGATCAGCGATATGGAAGAGCTGATCCGCCGTACCGTTGGCCCATCGATCAACCTGCGGGTGGCATTGCAGGCGCAATCGAGCATCTGCCTGGTGGACCCTGCACAAGTTGAAAATGCATTGCTGAACCTGTGCATCAACGCGCGTGACGCAGGGGGCGTCGACATCGCCATCAGTACCTGCAACCAAGTGCTCGAGCAGGGGCCGGACCTGGACCCCGAACTTACGCCGGGCACCTTCCTGACCATCTGCGTAGCCGACAATGGCATTGGCATGAATGCCGATACGCTGTCCAAGGCATTCGAGCCCTTTTTCACCACAAAGCCCGTCGGCGCGGGCACCGGGCTGGGCTTGTCGATGGTGTACGGGTTCGCCAAGCAGTCGGGTGGGCAGGTGAAGATCGCCTCGCAAGAGGGGGTTGGTACACGGGTCTACCTGCAGCTACCTGGCCACGCCGCACAGGTCGAGCGCGAGGAACGTTCGAGACCACCTGTGCAGGCGCCGTCAGCCTCGCCAGGGGAAACGGTGCTGGTCGTCGATGACGAGCCGTCCGTGCGCATGTTCGTGAGCGAAACGCTTGGCAGCTGCGGGTACGTGGTCATCGAGGCCGCTGATAGCCTCGCCGGCCTGCAACTGCTGCGGTCGGACACCCGTATCGACCTGCTGGTGACGGACATCGGCTTGCCGGGCGGCATCGACGGCCGGCAGATGGCCGAGACCGCGCGTTTGTCCCGGCCAGGTTTGCCGGTCCTGTTCATGACCGGCTACGTGCAGCCGCACATTCTTGAAGGGGCTGCGCTGGAAGCCAACACTGCTGTACTGACCAAACCCTTTGCGCTCGAAACGCTGACGCTGAACGTCAGTAACCTGTTGCGGCAACCACGCTTGGGACACCCATCATGCGCAGATTGATGCCTTTACTCGCAACCTTGGCGGTTGCGGGTTGCCAGGCCCCCATGCCAACTGCCAATCCACAGATGGCCTGGGTCGATTTCTCGGTGCCATTTCCCAATGACCGCGTGCTGATGGCTGAGCGTCTGGATAAACAACGCCTGAGCGACGGGCGCTTCTTTCAGGTAAGCCCGGGTAGCCATGAGCTGATCGTCAGGTTCGACTACGAGGTGGGCGGTGGCGGAGGGATGAGCATGATGGGCGGTACCACCGTTCGCCAGTGCTACCTGACGATCCCGTACGGGCATTTCAAAGCGGGCGAACGTTATGTGCTGGAAGCGCGCTCCATGGCGCTGACCCCAGAGGCACGCCTGTACGATGCCAAGGGCCAGATCGTTGCAGAGGTCAGCGAGTTCTATTGCCTGATCTGAGGGGCGGTGAGCGCTGGTTACTGGCGCGAGCGTTGGTACCGCGTCACCGCGATCTGCACGGCGGCGGCCACCACGCACAGCACGCCGATTTTCCAACTGCCCTGCACCTCGTAATGCTCGGCTATTTTGCCAGCGATGATCACGCTGACGAAGATGGCAACAGGCAGGATCAATTTATTCATCAAGGCTTCCAGCGGTAAAAGTAGTGGGTAGCGCAGCCAGGCTGAAACAGCGCTCAACTGCCAGCACCCTCGTCTGGTCGGGCGAGTCGCTCATGAATGAACTCGACGGCTACGCGGATTTTTGGGATCGAGTATCGAGCCTGCAGGTAAAGCATGAAAATGCCGACCTGATCGCTCCGGGTAACGGATAAGTGCTGCTCGAGCGCCACCGCCACCAACTCACCCCGCGCAAGGTAACCTTTCAAGCTCCATTCGGGTAGCAGAACCATGCCCCGATGCCGGCAGGCTAGCGCCAGGAGGCTGGCGCCGTCGTTGCTGATGAACGCCGGTATGACAGCGGGGTTGATCCAGTGGCTGCCATCGAATCCAACCCATTTGAGCACGTTGCTCGGCCCGCGATACAGCAGCGCCGAATGGCCGGCCAAATCCGCCAGGGATTTCGGTACGCCACGGGTCGCTAGATAACGGGGCGATGCTGCCAGGACGAAACGGTTCGGGTCGAGCCGACGCGCGACTACGCGGTTTTCAGGCTGCGTGCCGCCACGGATGGTGATATCGAACTGGTCGCCGCCCAGGTCGACCAATTCGTCGCTCAAATGCACGTCTAGGAGGATGTCCGGGTACTGCTCACTGAAGGCCTGCAGTACCGGCATCAGCATGACCCTGCCGTAACCCGCCATACAGCTGATGCGCAGGGTGCCGCCTGGTTTGTTGCCGCGCTCGCGCACATGCTCTTCTGCGGCGGTGAGTTGGGCCATGCCTACACGCACCTGCTCCAGGTAGCGTTCACCCGCTTCAGTGAGCCGGACCGTGCGGGTGGTCCTGTGCAGCAGCTGCGCGCCGAGGATGGCTTCAAGCTCGGACACCCTGCGGGAGATCGATGAGGCTGGCACGTCGAAAGCCTTCGCAGCCTCGGTGAAGCTAAGGGTTTCGGCCACTTTGAGGAAGTAATTCAGGGCACGCAGTTTGTCCATCACATCACACTCGGGGCACTATTGCCTTAAAGACAAAACATATTACCTATTATGACGATTTCGGGCTGGAGGATTTTTTCCTAGTCTTGCGGCACCCTGAATGCGAGGAACCGACCCATGCCAGCCAAACTCCAGGCCCGATACACTGAACGTGGCCCCGTACCTGAAGCCGTTATCGAAGCCGTACCGTTTGAAGTGCCTGACCTGCAACCGGGGCAAGTACTGCTTGAAGTGATGGCAGCGCCTATCAACCCAAGTGATGTGCTGACGCTCACTGGCCAGTACGGCTCCCTGCCGCCACTGCCTGCCGTGGGCGGGAATGAAGGTGTCGGCCGGGTGATCGAACGCGGGCCCGGGGCCGACCCTATCGCGGTCGGCCAGGTGGTGCTGTTGCCCATAGGTTCCGGCACCTGGGCGACCCACCTGGTCGCGGATGCCGCGCGTTTGATTGCGTTACCGGATGTGGCCGATTACGCCCAGCTGTCCATGCTCGCCGTCAACCCACCGACCGCAGCGCTGTTGTTGAGTGATTTTGTGCAATTGCAGCCAGGGGACTGGATCATCCAGAACGCCGCAAACTCGGCTGTAGGCAGTTATGTGGTCCAGTTGGCGGCCTTGCGCGGGGTTCGAACTGTAAACGTGGTACGGCGGGAGTCAGCAGTGGCAGGCGTCGCTGCGCTGGGTGGCGATGTTGTGCTGGTGGATGGCGACGATCTGGCCGCCCGGGTGAAAGCGGCGACCGAAGGCGCAGCTATCAAGCTGGCGATTGATGCCGTGGGCGGCGCATCTACCCGGTACCTGGCAGCCACGCTGGCTGAAAGCGGTACCGTCGTGACGTACGGCGCGCTGAGCGGGGCGCCGTCCGAGCTGTCGGCCCGCGACCTGGTATTCAATGATGTGACTGCCAAAGGCTTTTGGCTGGCTCGATGGTTCCGCACCACCAGCCCGGCGCAACAGGCCAAGCTTTTTGCCGAACTGGCTGGTTTGGTAGCCGCAGGAAAGCTCAGTGCGCCCATCGAAGCGACCTATGATCTGAGCCAAGTCAAGGCGGCGGTCGCTGCCGCAGCCAAGGGCGAGCGGGGCGGCAAGATTCTGCTCGTGCCGAACGCGTCCTGAGGCAGCACCTGGCCTTGCGACAGCGGCAGGGCCAGGCCCCCGTGGCTGGCGTCAAAGTGCCTTGAGCAGCCGCTGCAACTCGCCGTGCTCCCAGGTACTCATCAGCTCGATCGGGTCGGTGCCGAATTTCTGGTCTGAGCCCAGGACATAGGCCCTGCCGTCTGGTGCGTAACAGCTGGCGCAGTAACCCAGGGCGTCGCCGTCGTTGCAGAAGGTGAGCACCCAACCTTCTACCTCCACCGTCATCAAGCCGGGCTGGACCTGCGCCCAGCTTTGCTCGCCAAGGCGGCGCATGGTGCGAATACCCAGCGCGATATCACGTAGCAGCTGGTAGGTTTCACGGGGGGTCAAGGCATTGGAGGACAACATCGATTTCCGGGCGATTGCATGGCGCGAGGCAGGGTACATGACTGCGCTGCCAACAGCCATGCACAGTACGCGCTTCAGTTGATTGTCGAGCAATCATCAGGCACTACCCGATTACGCCCATTCTGTTTGGCCAGGTACAGACGCTGGTCGGCGCGCTTGAGGATTGCCGGTGCGTCAGGCGTGGCTGGGTCTCGGCAGGCCACGCCGATGGAAATGGTCACCGTGCCGATCTGCGGCAGCGAGATACCGCTGAGCGTCGTGCGGATGCGCTCGGCCACCTCGCAGGCCGTGCTCAGCGCAGTGTTCGGCAGCAGCAGGCAGAATTCTTCGCCACCGGCCCTGCACGCCAGGTCCCCGGCCCGGGTGCAGTCACGTATCACTTGGGCGACCTTTTGCAAGGCCAGGTCACCGGCGTCATGGCCGAAGGTGTCGTTTACCCGCTTGAAGTGGTCGATGTCCAACGCCAGCGCCGAATAGGTCTGTTGAGTTGAGTCGAGCGTTTGGAGTGCCGCGTTCATCGCGCGCCGGTTGGCAAGGCCGGTCAACGGGTCGGTGTCGGCTGCTGCGTTCAAGGTGCCGATCTTCTGTTGCAGCTGTTGCGACTGCAGTACCAACGCCTGGCGGATCGCCGCTGCCTCGGCGTACCAGGCATTGATCGCGGACAGTTCCGCCGTGGCGTTGGGTGTCGAAAGGTCGATGGCATGGCCGGCCAGTGCCCGCAAGGGGCGGGTGATCAGCATCACGCCGAGCAGGATCAGTACCAGCCCAATCACGCCGGCCGGGATAATCCTGACCAGCATGTCGCGCATCAGCTTGCCCAGTGGCGCCAGCGCCTGTTCCCGGGGTTGCTGGACGACCACGGCCCAGTTGGAGCCCTGCACGTGGGCAAAGCCTGCGAGCATGGGCACGCCCTGATAATTGACCGTCTCCAGTGTGCCGCTGTCACCGAGCAAGGCCTTGTCCACCGTCTGGCTCCAGCCGAGCACTTCACCGATGCGCTGCTGGTCGGGGTGGTAAAGCAACCGGCGGTTGCCGTCGGCGACGAAGGCGAAGGCGCCTTCCAGGTGATGTTCGCCAATCAGCGAATGCATCACGCCGCGCTGTTGCAGGAACACCGAGCCACCGACCAGCCCGAGATACTGGCCTGTGGGGCTGAAGATCGGCTGAGAGACGAAAACGATCAGCTTGCCGCTGGTTGAAGTAAAAGCCTGGCTGACCAAGGGGCGACGCAGTTCGAGCGCTTCGTGCAGTTCGGCGGAGCTGACGCTCGAACCTATCGGCACCGCAGGCGGGTAAGCCTGCACTACCTTGCCCGCAGGGTCGGTGATCAGCACGGTGTTCAACTCCGAGTCCTGCGCCTGCAGGCGACGCGCTTCTTCCTCGAGCAACGCTTGATTGGCGAAGCCATCGCCAAGGCGCTGGCTGCTGTACTTCAGGCGTTCATTGACCGAGTACAGAAACTGATCGATGCTCGAGGCGACCTTGAAGGCGTAGGCACGGTTGGCCTCCAGCGCCGAGTGCACCAACGCTTCGCGCTGCACACCGTAGGCGGTGATCAAGCTGTTGCACAGGGTGGCCAGTACGGCGAGCAGGACAAAGCCAAGAACCAGGCCACGCAGGCCGATACGCGATGACAGCACTTTGCCCATGAGTACGCCTCATCCCTCGATAGCTGGAAAGTTTGGCACAAGCGTAGACGGGGATTGCCGGGCAGGCGGTTGGGCGGTGTGTACGCCAGCGTGACCGCTAACGGTTGCGAGCTGTGCTCAGCGCTGGAGACCAGACGCCATGGCCGCAACGCTCACACGCAGCCGTGCCTTGCGCCTCTTGGTAGGTCGGAAAACCGCAGCTGACGCAGCAGTAGAGGCCGGCAGAGGGCGGGGAGGTGTATTCCGGGCGATGTTCGAAGGGCAGCACTGACAGCCCTGGCTTGGTGTCCTCGGGCTCATAGAAATACAAGCTGAGCTCGCCATCGGTTTCCAACAGGCCCAAACGTACTTGCCCCAGATGCTCTACGCCGCGTTGGCGCAGCTCCATGAACAGCTCATTGGCGGAAATATTCAGATTGCGCAGGGAATGAACCTCGTACATTCCACCTTTCACGACGGTGATGGGCAACCCATCAATCCAGGCTTCGCAGGTCTTGCTGCGCTTCATGAGGTGGACCGTCCCCCGATACAGCAACAGCAGGGTCAGGAACACCAACGCGACGGGCAGCAGCGGAACATCCTCGTAGAACGTCACATCGCCGGCAGCGGAGCCGAGTGTGAGAATAACGACCAGCTCGAAGCGGGAGAGCTGTTTGATCCCGCGTCGGCCGCTGAACTTGAGGAAGAAGAAGACGGCAGCAAAGGCTGCGAAGACCCTGAGGGCGACCTCCAGAAGAAAGGTCAAGGGCAGGTCGCCCAGCAGCATGCGTTGAAGATCGAACGAGACCATGCGTTTTTCCTGTTCTGCTGGCCAGTGGGTCAAAGCGACATAGGGCTCGTGGCCTAGCAGCCCGCAGCCCACTTCCAAGCTGCGTCGCTGCTGCGGCTAAACTGATGCCTTATTTCGCCAAGACTTCGTCCAACGCCTGCTCGAGGGTGCTGACCGTGCGCTCGATATTGTGCAGTTTTTCGAGCCCGAACAAGCCGATGCGAAAGGTCTGGAAATCGGCAGGCTCGTCGCATTGCAAGGGTACCCCGGCAGCGATCTGCAGGCCGTGGTCGGCAAATTTCTTGCCGGTCTTGATGCCTGCATCATCGGTGTAGCTCACCACTACGCCAGGCGCCTGAAAATCGGCAGCCGCCACGCTTCTGATGCCTTTGCCGGCCAGCATGGCGCGCACCCGATCGCCCAGCGCCTGTTGCTCGCTGCGGACCTTGGCGAAACCGTAGGCTTGCATCTCCTTCATCACATCATTGAAGCGCGCGAGCGAGTCGCTGGGCATGGTTGCATGGTAGGCATGGCCGCCCTGTTCGTAGGCTTGCATGATCTGGAGCCACTTTTTCAGGTCGCAGGCAAAGCTGCTGCTGTGTGTCTGCTCGATACGCTCGAGGGCCAGCGCGCTGAACATCACCAGGGCACAGCAAGGGGAGGCGCTCCAGCCTTTCTGCGGTGCGCTGATCAGCAGGTCCACGGCGCATTTGTGCATATCGACCCAGACTGTGCCGGAGGCGATGCAGTCCAGCACGAACAAGCCACCCACCGCATGCACGGCGTCGCCGACGGCCCGCAAGTAGTCGTCGGGCAGAATAATCCCTGACGAAGTTTCAACGTGGGGGGCGAACACGATCTGCGGCTTGTGCGCCTTGATGGCTGCCACAACTTCGTCAAGAGGGGGTGGGGCATACGCTGCCTGGCGACCCGAGTCGATCGGCCGGGCTTTGAGCACCGTGGTGGCCGCCGGAATGTTGCCCATCTCAAGGATCTGGCTCCAGCGGTAACTGAACCAGCCGTTGCGTATCACCAGGCATTGCTGGCCCGTGGCAAACTGCCGGGCCACTGCCTCCATGCCGAATGTGCCGCTGCCTGGCACCACCGCAACAGCCTGGGCGTTGTAGACCTGTTTCAGGGTGCTGGAAATGTTCTTCATCACGCCTTGAAATGCCTGGGACATGTGATTGAGCGAGCGATCGGTGTAGACCACCGAGTACTCGATCAGCCCCTCAGGATCGATGCTGGGGTAAATCGTTGACATGGATAACTCCTTTACATGGATGTCAGTGGTATCGACCCTGCGCCAGGGTTGTACAAACACTTGTGTATCGCCGTCAGTGTAGGAGCTGGCTTGCCTGCGATCGGCTGCGAAGCAGTCGTAAAATCGGTATCTGCGCAGTGCCAGACAGGATGCGGATTCAGGATTTACGACTGCTTCGCAGCCGATCGCAGGCAAGCCAGCTCCTACAGACAACGCACTATCATCATAGCGGGCCTATCGGAGCCACGAACGGCTGCACAACATGCCCCCTCAAGCCAGTCACCGTCACGAAAGTGTGCGTTTATCGGACGCGGCGTTGGCGGTCAGTTTTGGATCCCAAGTTTTTTCCTGAGTGCCGTAAACATTGAGCCTCAAGCCACAGAAGCCCCGGGGCTAGCTGATTTATCCACGAAAAACCACTCACCTTAAGTCGCAGATGAATGCACTAAACCGCTCTAGAAAGGGCGTTTCAACGCCGTTAAAAATTAACTACACATTTAGTAACATGTGCTAGGGTGGCGCCGCCTTGCAGGGGGGCACTGTGCCATCCCTCTTGGGCAGCTCTCCATTCATTGGTACTTCCCATGCTTAGTAGACGAGAATTCTTTGTCTCCAGCGGCGCTGGCATGATGCTGCTGACGCTGGGCGCACCCACACTTCTGCCCAAGGCCCTGGCGGCCGGTGGCGCACTCGAAGTCCCTGTTGCCCCGGCCCCATTCATCGCTCTCGCAGACCAGCTCTGCGGCCAGATCGGTGTCGATCGCGAACTGATCAACCTGGTTCACCACAAACTGCAGTCGACCCTCCCAGGCCTGGACACGCTGGTCGAGCAGTTGCTGGCAACGCTACCGGAACTGTCGGCGCCCAATACCCCGGCCGAGCGCCTGCAACGACTGGCCAGCAAAGACCCGGCCCTGAAGAACCTGTTCCTGCGCATGAATACCGCGCTGTACCTGGGCACCGTCGAGGATGCCGAAGGGGCACGCGAGTGCGTGGCGTTCGAGAGCGTGGCGGCGTACCAGGCCGTGTCCGATTTCGTCGAGCCCCCGAGCTACTGCACCGGAAGCCCTAACTTCTGGGTCAATCCTCCTGCCTACGCCCTGCAAAAAGATGCCGAACGCCATGCCTGATTCGAATTCCACCCCCATGTCGGCCGACGTGGTCATAATTGGCGCCGGTGCCGCTGGCGGCGCCGCTGCCGTAAAGCTGCTGCGCAAGGGCCTGTCGGTGCTGATGCTCGAGGCCGGCGCACCGCTGGACCAGGGCATGCTGGTGTCCAACTACCGCAATGGCGCGTACAAGAACAACCACATGGCGCCGTACCCAATGATGCCATGGGCGCCACACCCGAACTTCGTCCCCCACGACAACGGCTACCTGATCCAGAAGGGCCCGGCACCCTATACCGCGCAGTACATCCGCGGCGTCGGTGGCACCACCTGGCACTGGGCCGGTCAGGCCTGGCGGCTGATACCCAACGACTTCCGCATGCAGTCCCTGTATGGCCAATCGGTGGACTGGCCGATCAGCTACGACGAGCTCGAACCCTACTACTGCGAAGCAGAGGTCGAGATGGGCGTGTCTGGCGGCGGAGCGCTGGCCGGTGACTACGGCTCGCCGCGCTCGATGCCATACCCCATGGACGTGCTGCCGCTGCCCTACGCCTTCGAGCGCCTGCGCCAGCGCTACCAATCGGTCGGCCTGGAGCTGCTGCCTGGCCCGCAGGCGCGCAACAGCACTGCCTACGACGATCGCCCGGCGTGCTGCGGCAACAACAACTGCATGCCCATTTGCCCGATTGGTGCCCAGTACAACGGCAGCATGTCGGTGCGCCGCGCCCAGGGCCTGGGGCTGAACCTGATCAGCAACGCGGTGGTGTTCAAACTCGAGACCGGGGAGGGCAACCGCATCGTCGCCGCCCACTTCATCGACCAGAACAAGGAGGTACATCGGGTCACCGGCAAGCACTTCCTGCTCACCGCCAACGCCATGGAAAGCGTGAAGATCCTGTTGATGTCCAAGGACGAGCGCAACCCCAACGGCGTGGCCAACGCCACCGACCAGGTTGGCCGCCGCCTGATGGATCACCCGGCCAGTGCCGTGGAATACCTGGCCGACGAACCCCTGTACGTGGGGCGTGGGCCGATGTGCCCGGGCAGCATCAACAACACCCGTGACGGCGCGTTTCGCAGCGAACGTTCGGCCTTGCGCATAGACGTGCACAACGACAACCCGACCCGTTACCTGACCGAGAAATACGTGGCCCAGGGTTACTACGGCAACGAACTGAACGACAAGATCAAGCGCGACGCAGAACGCTTCGTGCTGCTCAAATCGATGTTCGAGATGCTGCCGGACCCGGAAAACCGCATCGTTCTCAGCGACCAGAAGGACGCCTGGGGCATCCCCAAGATGGAGGTCCACTACCGCTTCCCCGAGTACGTGCACCGTGGCTACGACGTTTGCCGCGAGCATTTTGCCGACTGCGTGAAGGCCTCTGGCGGCACCGAGGTGAAGTTCTCCGAGCGCGGCCAGTACACCAACAGCCAGCACATCACCGGCACCTTGAGCATGGGCAGCGACCCGCACACCTCGGTGTGCAACAAGCTGGCCCAGGCCCACGACCACGAGAACCTGTACTTCGGCGGGACCGGGGTGATGCCCACCGCCGCGCTGGTCAACTCGACGCTGACCGGGGTGGCGCTGTCGCTGCTGGCCGCCGACAGCATCATCAAGGCTTCGGTGTGAGGACCTACGCATGCTGATGAAAACAGGAACGATCAAAGCGCGCGCACGCCGGCGGGCGCTGGCCTGGGCCGGCCTTGCCGTGGCGGTCGCCGCAGGTATCGGCGCCGGCAGCGTGATCTGGCAGCAAGCGCAGATCGACATGCCGGTGGCCAAGCCGGGGCAGGGCGGTGCGGCACTGGTCGAGCGCGGCCGCGCCGTGGCCCTGGCCTCGGACTGCGTGGCCTGCCACACCTCCGATACGAGCAAGCCGTACGCCGGCGGCATGACCTTCGACACACCGTTCGGCAGGCTCTACTCGACCAACATCACCCAGGACCCGGTCAACGGCATCGGCACGTTCACCGACGCCGAGATCGTCGGCTCGGTGCGCAACGGTATTTCCCAGCATGGCCGGCGCCTTTACCCGGCCATGCCGTACACCTCGTACACGGGCATGTCCGACGACGATGCTCTGGCGCTGGTGGCCTACCTGCGCACGATCAAGCCGATCGACAGCAAACCGCCGGAAAACACCATGAGCTTCCCGTTCAACCAGCGCTGGGCCATGGCGTTCTGGAACCTCATGAACTTCAAGTCCGGGCGCCAGTTGCCGGTAGCCGGCAAGAGCGAAGAATGGAACCGCGGCGCCTACCTGGTGCAGAGCCTGGAACACTGCGGCGAATGCCACACCCCGCGTAACTTCATCCAGGGGCTTGGCAGTGCAAACCTGGCAGGCGGCGACCTGGGGATTTGGAAGGCCTATGACATCACCAGCGGGCCTGGCGGTGTCGGCACCTGGAGCGATAACGAGCTGTTCACTTACCTCAAGACCGGTGCCGTGCACGGCAAGGCCAACGCCGCCGGCCCCATGGCCGAGGCGGTGGAGAACAGCCTGAATCACCTGCCCGATGCCGACTTGCACGCGATGGTCGCCTACCTGCGTGACCTGCCCGCCAACGGCCACCCGGGTAGCACGCCCGCCCGCACCGGCCAGGGCCAGGCCTACACCGGCACCACTGCGCTGCGCGCCAGCCATCCGCAGTACGACCCGAACAGCGATGCGCTAGGTGCTGAAGTGATGTTCAACGCCAACTGCGCCACCTGCCATGCAGTCACGGGCAAGGGTGTGGGCGAGTACCCGCGGCTGTTCGGCAACAGTGTGCTCGGCGCAACCGATTCGACCAACGTGGTGTCGGTGCTGCTGCGTGGGGTGCGCCGCAAGGTCGATGGCCAGGAGGTGTTCATGCCGAGCTTCGCCAACCTCAGCGATGCCCAGGTGGCCACCTTGAGCACGTTCTTGTTCAAGCAGTTCGGCAACTCCAAGGTGCAGGTCACCGCTGCAGAAGTGGCCAAGCTGCGCTGAAGCCCTTTACCCACGTGCCCGGCTTGCCGGGCGCTTTCGCAACATCCTCAGGAGAACCTCATGTCTGCACGATTCCTGCTGTCCGCCGTGCTTGCCCTGGGCGTCGCCGGTGGCGCCGCCGCTGCCGAAAAGGTGGCCTTGCCTTCGATCAAACAACTGGACCTGGCCGCTGCCGAGCGCATCGCCCAGGCCGCCGACCTGTACGCCAGGCAACAGGGCTGGGCGGGTTCGATCGCCGTGGTCGACAATGCCGGTTACCCCATCGTGGTCCGCCGCATGGATGGCGCTACCGCCATCAGCGCAGACCTTGCCATGCGCAAGGCCAAGGCCTCGGCGCTGTTCGGCGCGCCCAGCGTCAACTTCGAAAACCGTGTGAATGACGGCCACCCGGCGCTGCTGGCGCTGGACGTCACCACCCTGGCGGGCGGTCAGCCGATCCTGGTCGACGGCAAGGTGATCGGTGCAGTGGGCGTGAGCACTGCGGTAGGTGCGCACGATGACCCGATTTCGGTGGCAGGTGCACACGCGTTGGACGGCGCTCGCTAACTGTTGAGCTGCTGCACTTGCCGTAATCGATGGCGGTAGTACGCGCTCCAGTTCCCCGAGCCTTGGAAACCAGTGGAGCTGGGGCCTAGCGCTTTGAAGTAGCCTTTCAGTGGAATGTCTATGGGAGAGCGGCGAAGGCTGTGATAATAGCGACTATCACGAGGGCCATGTCATGCTGACCATCTCCAATAACGTACATCTGCCGGATGCCGAAATCGAACTGACATACATCCGCGCGCAAGGCGCGGGTGGGCAGAATGTCAACAAGGTGTCCAGCGCCGTGCACCTACGCTTCGACATCCCGGCCTCATCGCTGCCGGAGTTTTACAAAGAGCGGCTGCTGGCGCTGCGTGACAGCCGCATCACCGCCGATGGCGTGTTGATCATCAAGGGCCAGCAGTACCGCACCCAGGAGCAGAACCGGGCTGACGCACTGGCGCGCCTCGCCGAGTTGATCATCGCTGCTGGCAAGACCGAGAAGAAACGCCGCCCCACCAAGCCGACTCTCGGCTCGAAGACCCGCCGCCTCGAAGGTAAAGCCCGGCGCAGCACGGTCAAGGCGGGGCGGGGCAGGGTGGACTTCTAGGCTTGGCAGTTGTAGACGCTGGCTTGCCTGCGGCCGGCTGCGGGGCAGTCGTAGACCCGGTATGCGTATTCTGTCTGGCACTTCGCAGATACCGATTTTACGACTGCTTCGCAGCCGATCGCCGGCAAGCCAGCTCCTACAGGGACCGCGATCCATGCCCGGATCCAGGGCCCCCGTGGTGGCCCGTTCAACGCGCCAGGGTTCATGTAGGAGCTGGCTTGCCGGCGATCGGCTGCGGAGCAGTCGTAAATCCTCTATGCGCATCATGGGAGCAGCGATATGTATCCGAGAACACCAGATGGCCGCTATTTTGTAGTCAAAGGCCAGTTGTGGCGGTGCAGCGATCCAGCGCTATCGGAGGAAGAGCGTGAGCGCCTTGTGCACGCGCTGATGGAGGCGCGGCGAGCTGTAAGGGCTGCGAAATCTTCGGGTAATCCCGCGCAGCTCAGATCCGCCAGAGCCAAGGTGGACGCTGCAAAGGTCGCTTTAGGGGAACGGGGCCCGGTGTGGTGGACGGATGGCAGCCCTGACTACAACCGTCGCAAAGCCATCAAGACTCCGTACGCTGATTGGTATTGTTCCCAGACGAATTGCGGATGACCCCCCCGAAAAAGCGCTGTGCTTTACAGCTGATGGCTTCACGCGTTGTGGCTGTGTCTATCATGTTGAACGAGTCGTCATAAACAAGAGTCTTCAGGGAGTAAGTCTCAGGTCGCTACAACGAGACGGATATGAACCTAATGACGAGCTGAGTGAGTGCATGCGGGACAAGAAAGCGCGCAAGGTCAAAATCAAGGCTAGGGCAACGATAATCTGCCTTCGAAGCGGCAGTATTCTTCTGGTGCGGAAAAAAAGCGGGAAGTGGAATTTTCCTGGCGGTGCTATCGAGCCTGGGGAGTCGCCGGTGGCAGCCGCTGCACGGGAGCTCCAGGAGGAGACGTCCATCAAAGGCCACGGTTTGCTCCCTCTGTGCACCGTTCAGGTTGGGTTGACCGTTCACCACGTATTCACCACCCATTTCGATGACCGAGAAAGGGCTGTGGCTCGCAATGAGATCGTGGCCTGTAAATGGGTACTCAGAGACAAGCTGAACCCAGCGATGCTCAGTGCAACCGCTGCCGGACTTCTATCAAGTCAGCTGCCGGCCTTGACCGCGTAGATCCAAGCTGAAGTACACGGAAGTTGCCTCATGGCCGCCTGGAAGTCCAGCCAGCGCCAGGTTGGATGAGCGGAGATTGGCTTATGAGGCGTATTCAAGCATTCTAAACAGCCGCACTCACGTACCTCGACGATCACTCATGCGCAAGCCTGTTTTTCCCCAGCCTTTTACAGCGATTGGCTGCTCCCAATGTCGCGACCTCGCAAGCTTGGGGTTCGATATTACAATGGCGTTCCAGCCTATAATCCATGTCCCCTCAGGCAAACCCTTTGCCTATGAGGCCCTGGTTCGTGGCCTGAACGGTGAAGGCGCAGCGGACATCCTGGCCAAGGTATCGGCCGACAACCTGTACCGCTTTGATCAGGCCTGCCGAGTGAAGGCCATCGAGCAAGCGGCTGGGCTGGGCTTGGGGCGGGTGGCAGACTGTAAGTTGAGCATCAACTTTCTGCCCAACGCCGTCTATCGTGCCAGCACTTGCATCCGCGCTACCTTGGAGGCCACGCGGATATTCGACTTCCCCGCCAATCGGCTGATGTTCGAAGTGACCGAGGGCGAGCGGATCGAAGATACCGAGCATTTGAAAGCGATCTTCAATGAGTACGACCGACAGGGCTTCACCACTGCGATAGACGACTTCGGCTCGGGTTACTCAGGGCTGAATCTACTCGCGGAGTTTCAGCCGGACGTACTCAAGCTGGATATGGCACTCACCAGGGGAATTAGCCAGGAT
>Ga0213823_1000730_pt1 | contig 24079 bp, 19 predicted proteins | sample MC6MC0907MG_FD_179887 | JGI IMG/M metagenome (GOLD analysis project Ga0213823, IMG submission 179887) | Enriched soil aggregate microbial communities from Iowa State University, Ames, United States - MC6-MC0907-MG | ecosystem: Environmental > Terrestrial > Soil > Unclassified | place: USA: Iowa...
GAGAACACGCTGGCCGGCATAGTGTTTTTCAGCGCTTCGGCGGTCCAGGCGCTGGTGCCGATCTGCACCGCCTTGAAGCCGTGGTTGATCATGGCGCGGTCCGCCGGGGCGCCGGACAGGTTGCTCGGCAGGCCGTGGTTGTAGCGCTCGTCCACCAGCAGCGCGAGCTGGCGGTCCAGCAGGTCGGCGACGTTGGCCACCAGGTTCTTCAGGCTGTCCATGGCGAAGGCGATATGCCCGCCGTAGAAGTGCCCGCCGTGCAGCACGCGTTCGGCTTCGGCGTCGATGATCGGGTTGTCGTTGGCGCTGTTCAGCTCGGTCTCGATGAAGCCGCGCAGCCAGCCCAGGCTGTCGGCCAGCACACCCAGCACATGGGGCGCGCAACGCAGCGAGTAGCGGTCCTGCAGGCGGTGCAGCGGCGCGGTCGGTGCGTCGATGGCCAGGTCCTGGCGTAGCCAGGCGGCGACTTGCATCTGCCCCGGGTGCGGCTTGGCGGCAAACAGGCGCTCGTCGAAATGCTCCGGGTTGCCCTGCAAGGCGACCACGTTCAGCGCGGTGATGCGCGTGGCCAGTTGCAGCAGGTAGTCGGCGCGGGCGAAGGCCAGGCAGGCCAGGCCGGTCATCACCGCGGTGCCGTTCATCAGTGCCAGGGCTTCTTTCGGCCGCAGCACCAGCGGCTCCCAGCCCAGCTCGCGGTGCACCTCGGCCGAGGTCCGGCGCTCGCCGCGGAACATCACCTCACGCTCGCCGGACAGGGTCGCGGCCACGTAGGACAACGGCGTCAGGTCGCCGCTGGCGCCCACCGAACCCTCTTCTGGGATCAGCGGCAGGATGTCGTGTTCGAGGAACGCCTGCAGGCGCTCCAGCAGTTCCACGCGCACCCCGGACACGCCATGGCACAGCGACTGCAAGCGCGCCGCCAGCACCGCGCGGGTGGCTTGCGCATCCAGCAGCTTGCCCAGGCCACAGCCGTGGAAGGTGTACAGATGACGGGGCAGCGCCTCGACGTGTTGCAGCGGCACCGCGACCACGCAAGAGTCGCCGTAGCCGGTGGTCACGCCGTAGATCACGCCTTCCTTGTCCAGCAGCGAATCGAGGAATTGCGCGCCCTTGGCAATGCGTTGGCGGAATGCGCTGTCGCCTTGCAGTTGGGTCGGCGCCTGACGGTTGGCCAGGGCCAGCACGTCTTCGATGCGCAAAGGGAGTTCGCCGAAGGTTACCGGCTCAAGCGGATGCGTCGTCATCGGTCTTCCAGAAAGGGTAAAAGTTGAACCATTGTTGGGGCGCTTCGAGGCAGTACTGGCCCAGGCGCTCGGCGTAGCGGGCAGTCCACTGGGCGATGACCTGTTCGCGGTCGCTGCGCTTCCACGCCACGGCCTCGGTGAAGGGTTCGAGGAACACTCGATAGCGGCCATTGTTTTTCAGGCACAGCAGCAGGTTGACCGGGCATTTCAGCAGGCCCGCCAGCAGCCACGGCCCTTGTGGGAAAGGGGCCGGATGGCCGAGGAAATCCACCCGCACGTTGCGTCCGCCATGCAGCGGTACGCGGTCGCCGGCAATCGCCAGCCATTCGCCGCGATCCAGGCGCTGGCTCAGTTGCAGCATGACCGCCGGATCCAGCTCGCTGACCTGGACCAGCCGCAGGTTGGTGGCTCCGGCCTCGCCCAGCAGGCGATTGAAACGCTCGGCATGCTTGGTGTGCACCAGCACGTTCATGGTGACCTTTTCGCCCAGCTCGGCCAGGGCGCGGCAGACTTCGAGGTTGCCCAGGTGCGCGCCCACTAGCATCTGTCCGCGGGTGCCGCGCAACTGGTCGCGCAGCCGGGCCGGGTCGACGATCTCGATCTGTTCCAGGCGCAGCTTGCCGTTCCACACGTCGAGCTTGTCCAGCAGGGAGTCGGCGAATGCCATGAACTGGCCGAATACCCGCCAGTGGCTGGGACGCAGTTCGGCCTTGCCGCTCCAGTCGGCCAGGCGCTGCTGGTACAACCAGGCGCTGCGGCGGGCACCGCGGCCGAACAGGAAGAAATAAAACACGATGATGTACAGCACCGGGCTCAACACCCGGCGGCCGAGCACGCGTACGCCGAAGGCGGTGAGCTTCATCAGCCAGAAGCTGCCGCGCTCTTTGTGCTCGGCCCAATGTTGCTTGTCCTGCTTGTCGTGTAGCGCCGTCATGCTTGCCACCGTCGCCAGAGAATCAGCGGTGCGCGCAGCAACATGCCGAAGAACAGCCGGGCGTGCATGCTGGAAATCAGCAGGTTGTCGTGGAACAGGCGAAAGTGCGAAAGGCCATCCGCCGGGTAACGGACCTGGGTCGGCAACCAGCGCATCGGCTGGTTGCGCCAGGACAGGCGCACCAGGATATCGGTGTCGAAATCCATGCGCTGGCCGATCTTCACCGAGTCGATCAGCGCCAGGATGGGCGGCAGGGGGTAGACCCGGAAGCCGCACATGGAGTCGGGGATCTGCAACGACAGGGTATTGATCCAGACCCAGACGTGGGTCAGGTAGCGCGCGTAAAAACGGCCCTTGGGTACGCTGGCGTCGTACTGTGGATAACCGCAGACCAGCGCTTCGGGGTGGGTGCGGGAGGTGGCGATAAAGTTATCCACATCGCGCAGATCGTGCTGGCCGTCGGCGTCCACTTGCAGGGCGTGGCTGAAACCCAGGCGCGAGGCTTCGCGCAGCCCGGCCATGACCGCGCCGCCCTTGCCCTGGTTGACCGCAAGCTTGACCAGGAATACCTGTTCGCGCTCGGCCAGTTGCTCCAGCACGGCGGCGCAGGCCGGGCTGCTGGCGTCGTCCACCAGCACACAGGGCAGGCCGCTGGCGAGCAGGGCCTCGACCACCGCCGGCACGGCGGCTTCATGGTTGTAGACCGGGATGACGGCGCAAGGGTTATGCATGGGAGTTGCCTCCCGGGCGTCCGCTGCGCGGCCGATCGCAGCCTTCGGCAGCGGCTACAAGAAGCCGCTGGGGGCTGAGCTTGCCTGGGGTCAATAACTTATCCACAGGCGTTCTCCAGCAGGATGCGGCCGCTGGAGCAGGCGGCGGTGTCATTGCGATAAGCGAAGTAGAGTTTGCCGCGCTCATGATCGAAGCGCAGGTGCAATTGCACCTGGTCGCCGGGGCGTACCAGTTGCTGGAACTTCAGCACTTCCATGCCGGCAAAGCGCCCCGGCAGATCGAGCAACTGCTGGCCCAGCGCCAATGCCCAGTCCACCTGGACCACGCCCGGCAGCACCGGGGTCTGGGGGAAGTGGCCACTGAAGTAGGCCAGGTCCGGTGGGATCGCCAGTTGCAGGCTCCATTCGCCGTCGGCCTCGAGCTGTTCCAGCACTTCCGGCGCCCGTGGGCGCGGGGCCAGCAGCAGGGCTTCGACATCGGCCTGGGGCAGCTTGCCCTGGCTGTTCAGGGGCAACTGGCGCAGCAGGCGCCAGCGGCGCGGCAGCGCCAGGGCCTCGCAATGCTGGCTCAGGTGCTGGCGCAGCGCTTGGGTGAGGGCCCTGCGACCCTGATTGCGCAAGGCGTGCAGGCCTTGTTCGCTGAGGACCAGCAGCGCGCCGAGGGAAGCGCGGTTTTCCCGGACCACCCCAAGGCGCGCTTCGGCGACCCAGGCATGCTCGGCCAGGGCCTGTTCCAGCATCGGCAGGGAAATGCGTTTTTCTTCCAGCTTGACGATCCGGTCCAGACGCCCGAGCAGCTCGAAACGCCCATCGGCGGCGATGCGCGCGGCATCGGCGGTGTGTTCGACATGCCCGGTCGGCAGGTAGGGCGAGGCGATCAACAGGGCGCCGTCGCTGTCCTGGCTCAGTTCGACCCCGGCGAAGGCTTGCCACAGGCTGTCGCCCTGGCGCCAGGCGATGCCGCCGGTTTCCGAGCTGCCGAGGATTTCCGTTGGCCATTGTCCAAGACGCTGGTGCAGGCCTTGCGCGGCGTCGGCAGGCAGCGCGCCGCCAGAGGAAAACACCCGGCGCACCGGGCTCAGGGCCGGCCAGTCGAGGTTGTCGCCCATGCGCTTGAGCAAGGCCGGGCTGGCGACCCAGGCAAAGGCCGGGTGTTCGCGGCTGGCGCGCTGCAGGTCTTCCGGGAACGGCAGTTGCCGACGGACGAAGGTGCGCCCGGCGCAGAGCGGCCAGAGCACACGGAACAGCAGGCCGTAGATATGTTGGGTGGCGACGCTGCCGATGATGCAGGCCTGGCCCAATCCCTCGCCCCACAGTTGTTCCAGGGCCTCGACTTCGTTGGCCAGCTGGCGCAGGGACTTGTCGATGCGCTTGGGTTCGCCGCTGGAGCCGGAGGTGCACAGGCTCAGGCGGCAGCTGTCGAGATCGAGTTCGGCGGCGGGCAATGGCACTTGGTCGAAGTCGACCAAGTGGGCATCGCCCGGCTGGTCGGTCAGCCACAGATCGACCTGCGTCGCCCAGCGTTGCCGGGTCTGCGGTTGCAGGTCGGCGGGCAGCAGTACGCTGACCCCGGCGCGCCAGGCACCGAGCAGGGCGATGGCCAGTTCGGCGGCATCTTCCAGGTGCAGGGCCAGGCGCTGTACGCCCCTGGCCTGCAAGCCCGCGGCCAGGCTCAGGGCCTGGTGCCGCAGGTGGCTGTGATCGAGTGCCGGTTCGAGCGTGACGGCCCGTTCCGGCAACGACTTGAGCAGCAGTTGCTCAAGCTTTATCCAATTCATGTGCGGCCTCGTACGCGTTGTCGTAACAGCCATTCAATGGCAAACAGCAAACCCATCAACCCGTAGGAGATCAGGCCGTTGTACAACGTCCACCAGCTCAGCGGCGCCCATAGGGTCAGGGCCGCGGCGAGCAATCCGTTACAGAGGAAAAACACACTCCAGGCGACAGTCACCTGGCGGGTATAGCGAATCGCCTTTTCCGGCAGCGCAGGCTCGCTGAGGCGGGCCAGGCGTTCAGCCACCGGCGGGCCGTATTTCAGGCTCAGGCCGAACAGCGTGAGCATGAAACCGCTGATCAGCACCGGGTACCAGCGCAGCAACAACGGGTTATCGAACAGCGCCAGCAGCAGGCAGAAGGCCAGGGCGGCGCCCGCCATCCACAGGCTGCCGGGACGCCGTTCGCCGGTCAGCGCCCGGGCCAGCCACAGGCCGCCGAGCAACAGGCCGAACTGCCAGGGAGCGAAATGCTCCATGCCGAAATACACCGCAAAGGGATACAACAGGCCCGCCAGCAGCAGGCCAAGGCCGATCAGCCGGCTCATGCGGCCGGCTGGACCAGACGGTATACCGCCTCGACCACGTCATTGACGGTACGCACCGACTTGAATTCCTCGGCGGCGATTTTCTTGCCGGTCTTGCGCTTGATGTGATCGATCAGGTCGACGGCGTCGATGCTGTCGATTTCCAGGTCCTGATACAGATTGGATTCCAGGCTTACGCGTTCCGGTTCCAGTTCGAAGAGTTCCACCAGGGCATCACGCAGGGTGTTGAAGATGTCGTCACGAGTTTGCATGGTCCGGTCTCAAGCTGCCTGTTTTGCAGTGACGAACGCCGCAAGGCTCGCCACGTTGGTGAAGTGATTGCGGGTGTCCTTGGCGTCGGCGTCGATCTTGATGCCGTAGCGTTTCTGGATCGCCAGGCCCAGCTCCAGGGCGTCGACCGAGTCCAGGCCCAGGCCTTCACCGAAGAGCGTCTGCTCGTTGCCGATGTCTTGCACGCTGATGTCTTCGAGGCCCAGGGCATCGATGATCAGCATTTTAATTTCCTGGTGCAGATCGCTCATCTTCGGCGAGCTCCTTAATGAAGTAGTGATGCAAATAATCGTTGAGCTTGCGCGAGGCCTGCGGCGCGGGGCCTTGGGCGGCAAAGGCATACGGGTCTATATCGGCTCCGACGCGAAAACTGAAGTGCACGCGGCGCATCGGGATGCGATACCAGGGTTCGGCCTTGGTCAGGGTGGTCGGGCTGACCTTGATCACCACCGGGGTGATGATTCTCGCACCCCGCAAGGCGATTGCCGCGCCCCCCCGATGAAAGGCCGGCGCCTGGCCCGGCTGGGTTCGGGTGCCCTCGGGGAAGATCACCAGGGTCTGGCCGTTGCGCAGGGCTTCGCCGGCGGCGTCGAGCATGTCCATGCTGCCGTCGTTGCTGATGTATTCGGCTTCGCGTATCGGGCCGCGAGTGAACGGGTTCTGCCACAGGCTCTGCTTGACCACGCAGTTGGCGTTGCGCACCAGGCCGATGAGAAAGACCACGTCGATCAGCGATGGGTGGTTGGCAATGATCATTTGTCCGGGGCGGCCGAGCTTTTGTGCGCCTTCGACTTCATAGGTCAGCACGCCGCTGCGGGCCATGAAACGGATGAACAGCCAGAACAGCCGGCCGATGGTGCGACGCGCGCGCTGGCGATGCGCTTCGGCGTCGCCGGGCAGGCAGGCGAGCAGCGGGAAAATCACCAGGCGCAGGCACAGGCCACCGAGGCCGAACAAGGCAAAGCTTGCCGCGGTGGCGACCAGGCGCCAGTAGTAGGCGTCGCGGGGCTTTGTATTTACAGGTTGCGTTGCCAGTTCCATACACGGTTCTTCCAGGCATGTTGGCAAAAGGTTTGCTCGCCGAGCAGGGTACGCAAGAGATTCAGGGCATGGGGCCACTCGGCGCGCGGCGCTCCCTCGGTGGCGGTGCCGAGCGTCAGTTGCCACTGCCGGCCGGGGGTCAGCAACAGACCGACCGCATAGGGGAAGGGCACGTCGTCGATCCAGGTGGCATAGGCGGCGGGCGGCTGCTCTTCGGTGACCACCAGCAGCACCGCCGGGGCGCCTTCCTCAAGCAGCGCCGCGGCCTCTAGCATGCCGTGTTCGAGGCCGTCGCCGGCAGCGGCGAGGGCGGTCATTTCGCTGGTTTCGCCACGCATGATCGACCACAGGCCGATCACCGCGTTGTGCACCGAGAGGCTGAACTGGGTCGGGGACAACGGCTGGTCGGCCGCCAGGTCGCTGAGGATGTCGAAGGTGCGCGGCGTTTCGCCATGCCGGGAAATAAAGACCAACGGTAGCTGTTCCAGGCCTTCGGCCAGCGGCCAGCCCACGCTGAAGGCCATGCGCGCCAGACGGCTGAGGCGCCGGCGCTGCATGGCCGGTAGAAACGACACGTCCGGGGCCGCATCACTGCTCTGGAGCACGACCGGTTGTCGGCTCCAGGCCTGCCAATCGTCCACGCTTTCGAGCCCAGGGGCCCACGCGCGCCATTGGGCGATGTTGAAGTTGATCACTTGAAAATTCATCCCGCCCCTGCGGGCTTACTTGACGTGGTCAGGCGTTTCGATCGCAGACTCACCTGCCACGGAGCTACAGCCGAGTGGCGCGCATTATCCCGGTGTGACTGGCTTGTAGCAAACATTGGTTATGTTTCGCTCAGTGAAAATGACCCGCTCGACGGCAGAAAAGTGTCATTTGGCCATTATCGAATGGTGCAGGTCGGGCGCGCGGAGACTTTACAAGAAAGTCTAGGCTGATTCTGGCCGCTGGAACTGGTTTGGCGGTCTGCCGTCAGCGAGGTAGCGAAGCGGCGGTACTGGCTACTACACTCGGTGATCTTTGATGCAGGGAGGTTCTGACATGCGGCGCGTGGTGTTCAATCAGAAAGGGGGAGTCGGCAAGTCGAGCATTGCCTGCAATCTGGCGGCCGTAAGTGCCAGCGAGGGGTATCGCACGTTGTTGGTGGACCTGGATGCCCAGGCCAACTCCACTCAATACCTCACCGGCCTGACCGGCGACGACATCCCCATGGGGATCGCCGACTTCTTCAAGCAGACCCTGTCTTCCGGACCGTTCTCGAAGAAGAACCAGGTCGATATCTACGAAACGCCGTTCGACAACCTGCATGTGGTGACGGCCACCGCCGAGCTGGCGGATCTGCAGCCCAAGCTTGAGGCGAAGCACAAGATCAACAAGCTGCGCAAACTGCTGGACGAGTTGGCCGAGGACTACGACCGGATCTACCTGGACACCCCGCCAGCCTTGAATTTCTATGCGGTTTCGGCGCTGATTGCCGCCGATCGCGTATTGATTCCCTTCGACTGCGACAGCTTTTCCCGCCAGGCGCTGTACGGCCTGCTGGCGGAAATCGAAGAACTCAGGGACGACCATAACGAGGATTTGCAGGTCGAAGGCATCGTGGTCAACCAGTTCCAGGCCCGCGCCAGCCTGCCCCAGCAAATGCTCGATGAACTGATCGCCGAGGGCCTGCCGGTATTGCCGGTGTACCTGGCCAGTTCGGTGCGCATGCGCGAATCCCACCAGGCCAGCCTGCCGCTGATCCACCTCGACCCCCGGCACAAACTGACCCAGCAGTTCGTCGACCTGCACAACCTGCTGGAAAGCGCCTGACCTTCCTCCTAGGGTTCAAGGCACTTTTGAAATAGCGGTCAGATGCCCTGGCTGCGCAGCCAGCTCATCAGTTGCGGTAACGGGAAGGCGCCACTCTGGCGTGCCACTTCCCGTCCGTTCTTGAACAGAATCAGGCTCGGGATCGAGCGAATTCCCAACTGCGCCGACAGTTGCTGGTTGGCCTCGCTGTCGAGCTTGGCCAGCCGGCACTTGCCTGCCAATTGCGCCGCCGCCTGCTCGAACACCGGCGCGAAGGATTTGCACGGCCCGCACCAATCCGCCCAGACATCCACCAGCAACGGCAGGTCGCCCTTGATCTGGCTGGCGTAGTCGCCTTGTTTCAACTCGAAAGGCTGGTTCAGCAATACCTGGCCTTTGCAGCGTCCGCATTTGGGCTGGTCGCCCAGGCGCTCGGCGGGGATGCGGTTCAACCCATTGCAATGGGGGCAGGGGATCAGTAGTGGATCGGACATGAGGGGGCTCCAGGAGAGTGGGCGATGGGCGTTATCTGGAGTCTGGCGCGGGGTTTCTCAAGCGAGGGGCGGGTCTGTTGCATTCCTTCATACATCTTTGAGCTGCGTGGCGGCTGGCGAATCTAGGCTGAAACGGAGCCGCGGGTTTATGCCGTTGGTCTGTTCAGGCGCATAGCAACTTGCTATGGCGCGCTTCCGACACTACCGTCTATAGCAATATGCGATAGGGACATTGCATGCATATCATCACCGCCAAACGAATCTGGGAGGCCAAGAGCCGCTGGCCACAATCGGCCAATGCGCTGGAAACCTGGTACAGAAAAGCCAAAAGCCTCAATCCGGCCGATTTTGCAGCCATCAAGGCGGTATTTCCGGCCACCGACAAAGTGGGGGCGTTTCACGTCTTCGATATTGGTGGCAACAAGTTACGAATCATCGCCGTGGTGCGTTATGAAGTACGACGTCTCTATATCAGGCACGTGCTGGACCATCACGAATACGACAAAGGCAGGTGGAAGGAGGAAACCAGATGAACGTCCTGGTGAAGCAGGCGGCGGATCATTGGCATTTCGTGGCGCCTGTGTTGCGTAAACCCAAGACCGAAGCCGATTACGATGCATTGGTCGCGGCGCTGGATGAACTGCTGGATCTCATGGGAGAGGACGAGAACCATCCAGTGACTTCGCTGGTGGACATCATCGGCGACTGGATCGAAGCCTACGACGAAGAGCATCGACCGATGCCGATAGCCAGTGGTGTTGACGTCTTGCGCTCCCTGATGCACGAACACGGCCTGACCCAGAGCGATCTGCCAGGCGTGGGTGCACAGTCGGTGGTTTCGGAAGTATTGAGCGGCAAGCGCCAGCTCAACCTGCGGCAGATCCGCTGGCTGGCCGAGCGCTTCGGTGTTTCGGCCGAGGTATTTATCTGAGGTTCAGGACGAGCAACTGATTTCCAGGTGTTTGCCCCATTCGGGCGGTCGTTCGGCGTAGCTGTCCATGCCGGCCTGTTGTTCGAACGGCTTGCTCAGCACCGCGTGCAGGCGGCGCACCTCGGAGTAATCCCCTTGTTCGGCGGCGTCGATAGCCTTCTGTGCCAGGTAATTGCGCAGGATGTACAGCGGGTTGACGGCGTGCATGCGTTCCCGGCGCAACTCCTGACCCTGGACCGGATCACGGGCGACCCGGGCCTTGTACAGATCGGCCCAGGCATCGAAGCCCTGGCGGTCGACGAAGTCGTCGCGCAGCCGGGCCACGGCCAGTTCCGCCGACTCATCCCCCAGGTGGCGGAAGAACAGGCTGTAGTCCACACCGCTGCCCTGCATCAGTTGCAGCAGCCGTTCCACCAGCTTCTGATCCTCGTCTTCGGCACTGGTCAGGCCGAGGCGGCGGCGCATCAGGTCCAGGTAATGGGCCTGGAACAGCGGCAGGAACAGGCCGAGGGTTTCCCGCAGGGCCTCGACACTGATGAAAGGCGTCAGTGCCTGGGCCAGGGCGCTGAGGTTCCACTGGCCGATCGGCACCTGGTTGCTGAACGAGTAGCGCCCCTGGTCATCGGAATGGTTGCAGATGAAATGCGCATCGAAATCGTCGAGGAAGGCGAACGGCCCGAAGTCGAAGGTCACGCCGAGGATCGACATGTTGTCGGTGTTCATCACCCCGTGGCAGAAACCGTAGGCCTGCCATTTGGCGATCAGTTCGGCATTGCGCTCGACCACTTCGCGGAACATCGCCAGGTAAGGTTCCGGCTGCTCCAGGCACGCGGGAAAGTGCATGGCCAGCACGTGCTCGCCCAGCTGTTTCTGCTGCTCGGGGCGTTTTGTGTAATAGAAGTATTCGAAGTGGCCGAAGCGGACATGGCTGGGCGACATGCGCAGCAGCATCGCCGCGCGCTCCTGTTTCTCGCGCCAGACCGGGGTGTCGGAGCCGATCACGCACAGCGCCCGGGTGGTTGGAATACCTAGGGCGTGCAGCGCCTCGGAAGCCAGGAATTCGCGGATCGACGAACGCAGTACGGCGCGGCCATCGCCCATGCGCGAGTAGGGGGTCTGGCCGGCGCCCTTGAGGTGCAGGTCCCAGTGCTCGCCGGCGGCGTTGTACACCTCGCCCAGCAGCAAGCCGCGACCATCGCCCAACTGAGGGTTGTAGGAGCCGAACTGATGCCCGGAATAAACCATCGCCCGGGGCTCCGCTTCGGCCCACAGCTTGTGCCCGCCGAACAGTTCGGCGAACACCGGGCTTTGCGCGACCTCGGGGTCCAGGTCCAGCAGCGCCATGGCCGCCGGGCTGGCCACCACCAGGCGTGGGCGGTCGATCGGCTCGGGCAGTACATGGGTTGAGAGCGCATCGCCCAGGCGGGCGAAGCGATTGTCGAAGGTCAGTTCGTCGAGGGCTTTCAACGGCCATCTCCAGCAGAATGTCCGAGCATTCTGCTAGGGATAGCGTCCTTAGTCGAGCCTGCTGGGAGGCGGTTCCTGCAGCGGTTTGCCGTCGGGCAGCGGAACAATGGTCTTGGTCTCCGGCTCGATGGGCACCATCTTGTATTCCTGGCCATGAAGGTTCTTCAGGTAGACCTCCATCTGGCGGAACGAGATGTTGATGTGCTGCTTCTTGAACTCGCGGTTGATGAAGCGGTTGACCTCGTCGAGCACCGGGTTGCGGTCCCCCAGCTCGCGCACATGCATGCGCAGTTCGTGGTCCAGGGTGCTTTCGCCGAAGTTGAGGAAGTACACATGGGGCTCGGGTTCTTTCAGTACCCGCGGGTTATCGCGGGCCGCCTTGAGCAGCAGTTCCTTGACCAGGTCCAGGTCCGAGCCATAGTCGACGCCGAGCTTGAGGGTCACCCGGGTGACGGTGTCGGTCAGCGACCAGTTGATCAGTTGCCCGGTGATGAAGGTCTGGTTCGGGACGATGATGTCCTTGCGATCGAAGTCGGTGATGGTGGTGGCGCGGATGCGGATCTTGCTCACCGTGCCCGACAGGTTGCCGATGGTGATGGTGTCGCCGATGCGTACCGGCCGCTCGAACAGGATGATGATGCCGGAGATGAAGTTGGCGAAGATCGCCTGCATGCCGAAGCCCAGGCCCACCGACAGCGCAGCCACCAGCCACTGCAACTTGTCCCAGCTGACGCCGAGGGTCGACAGGGTCGAGACGAAGCCGACGCCGGCAATCACATAGGACAGCAGCGTGGTGGTCGCGTAGGCGCTGCCCTGGGCCAGGTTCAGCCTGGACAGCACCAGCACCTCCAGCAGCCCCGGCAGGTTGCGCGCCAGGGCGAAGGTGATGCCGACGATGATCAGTGCGCCGAGCATGTCGCCGATGCTGATGGGCACCATGCTCATGTTGGCGCCGGTGCCGCTGGTGTATTCGTAGAGGGTGATGTTGTCCAGGTAGGAGAACACGCTGATCAGGTCGGACCAGACCCAGTACAGCCCGGCGATGAAACCACCGAGCAGGGCCAGGCGGATCAGGCGCAGGGACTGTTCGTTGACCTTCTCGATGTCCAGGGTCGGCTCTTCGACCACCGCTTCGCCGTCGCCGCTTTCCTTGGCGGCCTGGCGTTTGGCCAGGGCACGCTGGTAGGCCAGGCGCCGGGCGGCGACGCTCAGTCCGCGGACGAAAGTGGCTTCGATCACCAGCCAGAACATCAGCAGGTACAGGGTATTGATCAGGCGGTCGCTGAGCTTCAGCGCGGTGTAGTAGTAGCCGAAGCACACGGCGATGAACAAGGCGATCGGCAGCGCGGTGAAGAGCACCGCCACCGCCTTGCGGAACAGCGAGGCGTTCTGGTGCGTCGGACTGCTCAGCAGCAGGCGACTGAGCAGCCAGGCCATCAGGGCGTAGCAGGTCAGGACTACGGCGATGCCGAGCACGTCATCGGCCAGCGCCGCCGGTTGATGTTCGGCCACGGCGACCACGGCCACCAGGGCCATGACCACCAGCCCGAGGCGGCGGATCCAGCCCTGGAGGAACTCGACCTGGGGCTTTTCCCAACGAAAGTGCAGTTCCGCCACGCCGCCGGGGGCGAGGATCCGGTAGGCGGTATAGAACACCAGCCAGGCCTGGGCCATCTGCAACAGCGCCGCGCCGAGGTTGGCGTTCTGTCCGCGGGCGTCGATCTGCAAGGCCAGGCCGCACAGCGCCAGGCCGAGGGCGACCGGCATCGCCAGCAGGATGTTGACCAGGATCGCCTGTGGCGTGTGCCATTGGCTGTCGCGCTTGAAGTGACCGATGTCCTTGTGAACCTTGGTCAGGCGCAGGTACAGGTTCTTGCGCCGCCACAGCAGGGCCGCGATCAGGAGCAGCAATGGCAGGAACAGCAGCGGCCGTTGCGCCAGGCCGTCGGCCAGCTCGCTCAGGCTGGACGACCAGGGCAGGGTGGTGACCTGTTTTTCCAGGCGCAGCGGTATGGTTTGCAGCCATTCGGCATCCAGCGGCTTGTTGCTGGGAATCCAGAACATCTGTTCGTCGAGGGTCGCGCGCAGGCTTTGCGAGGTGCTCAGCAGTTGCTTCTGATTGAGCTGCAGGGTGATGGATTCGTTGAGCAGGGCGCTCAGCTCGCGGCTCAGGCGTTCCAGCAGGTCGGCACGGGTGATGGCCAGGTCCAGCAGGGTTTTGCGCAACTGCGGGGTGACTTGCTCGGACGGCTGGGTCGCCAGCAGGTTGTCGACATAGCTGCTCGGGCTGCTGATCAGTTCGCGTTGCTGGTTGACCTCGAACTGATACAGGCGGATGTCGGCGATCTGGTCCGCCAGGTCGCGGTCGAGCCGCAGGTGTGGCAACGCCTGCTTCTGTTTATAGAGGATCTTCGACAGCAGCAGGCTGCCCTTGAGCACGCTGATCTGCTCGTCCAGCGCGGCATCGCTCTGGGTCACGCTGTCGAGTTGCTGCTTGGTCTGCAGATTCTGCTGGGTCAGCTCATTGAGGCGGTCGGTGCTTTTGAGCAGGTAGTCGGAGAGCTTCAGGTTGGCCGCGCTTTCGGTGGCCAGGAGGCTGCTGCTGCCGGCCTTTTGCGCTTCGATCGATTGCTGGGTGACGGTTTCCTGGGACTGGGCCAGGCGCTTCTGGTTGATCAGGGTCTGCAGGTCCTGGATTTCCTGCTCCAGGCGCGCGGTCTTTTCCATCAGCAGGTCGTGCTGGCTGTTGCCCAGGTCCTGCAGTTGGCTGTTGCCGGCCAGCTCCTGGCGGCGCAACGGGATCAGCGCGTTGATCGCCGCCAGTTCGGCATTGAGCTGATTGCGCTGGTCGGCGTTGATCGGCTTTCCGGAGTCCTTGCCGTTCTTGAGGATCGTATTGATCTGCTGGGTGCGGGTCTGGCTGCTGCTGATCTCGGCCTGGGCGCGTTCGGGGCGGGTCTGCGCGGTAATGGCCAGGCTGTTGGCCTCGGCCAGGGCTTTCTGCATGTCACCCTGCTGGGTGGTGCGTTCGGTCAGCAGTTGTTCGAGCTGCGACACTGGCAGGTTGGCGTAGCGCTGGGCCACCGGCACCACCTTGGTGGCTTTCAGGCGGGTCAGCTCGCGCTGGTTTTCGCTGGTCTGGCGCGGGGCATTGCTCAGCTGCTGCTTGAGATCGTTCAGGCGCTGTTCGTAATCCTGCTTGTTCGACAGCTGGGTCAGCGTCTGTTGCAGCACCGCTTGCAGGGCCTTTTGATCGGCCTCCGGCAATTTGCGCTCGGCGATTTTATCCAGGCTCTGCTGGACGGACTCGGCACTGGGCGGCTCGGCCGCTTGCAGTGGGCCGACAGAAAGGCTCAGGCCCAGCAGGGCAATGGCGAAAAGGGTACGCAGGGTTGGCATAGAGACCGGTCAAGCTGGATGAGAAGTTAGGCAGTTTAGAGGAAGAGTCCGGGGCCCGGGCGACTTCCTTCGGGGAATCTGACGCCCACTTTGCTGATCTTGTTCCCCTCCATCACGGCAACCGTCCAGATGGTGTTGTTCCATTCCACCTGGTCGCCGACCACTGGAGCACCCCCCACTTTCTGGGTGATGAAGCGGCTCAACGGCATGTCCGGATCGAGCCCTTCGAGCTTGAGTCCGTACAGCGCCGAAACCGCGCCCAGCTGGGCGTCGCCTTCGAGAACGAAGTCGCCGAAGAAGCGCAGATCGAGGCCCCGTTGCGGCGCCTGGCTGAAGAGTTTTCCAAGGGCCGGCAGGTTGTGTTCATGGCCGATGACGCAGAGCAAATCATCGGCTTCCAGCACCGTACTACCCGACGGATGGAGCAGTTGCTGGTGACGAAACAGGGCGGCGATACGGGTGCCTTCGGGCATTTTCAACTCGCGCAACGCCGCGCCGATGCACCATTTTTCTGCGCCGAGGCGGTAGACGAACAGCTCCCATTCGCTGGTGACATGCACCTCCAGGGCGGCGCGGGAGATCGGCGCCGGCTCCGGTGGCACCGTGACTTTCAGCAGCTTGGCGACCCACGGCAGGCTGGTGCCTTGCACCAACAGGGACACCAGCACGATAAAGAAGGCCAGGTTGAAGTACAGCTGGGCTTCGGGCAGCCCGGCCATCAACGGGAACACCGCGAGAATGATCGGTACCGCGCCGCGCAGGCCGACCCAGGAAATAAAGGCTTTCTCGCGGCCGTGGAAGGCCTTGAACGGCAACAGGCCGACCATCACCGACAGCGGGCGGGCGAACAGGATCATCCACAGCGCCAGGCCCAGCGCCGGCAGGGCGATGGGCAACAGGTCGTGGGGCGTGACCAGCAGGCCCAGCACCAGGAACATGCCGATCTGCGACAGCCAGGCCATGCCGTCGAGCATATGCAGGATGCCATGCCGGCTGCGCACCGGGCGGTTGCCGATCACCAGGCCGCACAGGTACACCGCGAGGAAGCCGCTGCCGTGCAGGGCGTTGGTCAGGGCGAAGACCACCAGGCCGCCGGCGATCACCAGGATCGGGTACAGGCCGGTGGCCAGGTTGATGCGGTTCACCAGTTGCAACATCAGCCAGCCGCCGCTCAGGCCGATCAGGCCGCCAATGCCGAACTCGCGCAGCAGATGCCCCAGCAGGCTCCAGTGCAGGCCGGTCTGGCCGCTGGCGAGCATGTCGATCAGGGTCACGGTGAGGAACACCGCCATCGGATCGTTACTGCCCGACTCGATCTCCAGGCTGGCGGTGACCCGCTCGTTCAGGCCCTTGCCGCCCAGCAGCGAGAACACCGCCGCGGCGTCGGTGGAGCCGACGATGGCGCCGATCAGCAGGCCCTGGATCAGGTTCAGGTCGAACAGCCAGGCGGCCGCCATGCCGGTCAGGCCGGTGGTGATCATCACGCCGACGGTGGCCAGCGACAAGGCGGGCCACAAGGCCACGCGAAAGCTCGAGACCCGGGTGCGCAGGCCGCCGTCGAGGAGGATCACCGCGAGTGCGAGGTTACCCACCAGGTAAGCCGTCGGATAGTTGTTGAAGATGATGCCGCCACCGTCGACGCCGGCGGCCATGCCCACGGCCAGGATGATCACCAGGATCGGGATACCGAGGCGGGACGAAAGGGAACTCACCAGAATGCTCGCACCTACCAGCAACGCGCCGATCAAGAACAGGCTGTTGATGGTCGTCGCATTCAAAGGCAGTACTCCAGAAGCAGAAAGGCGGGCACAAACTGACCATGCAGTCTGCGTGCCAGCGATTCTAACCTGTTGAAATACGATGCTGTCAAAAAGCTTTTGCGCCTGTTTACAGGCGGCGGAAAAGCGTCGCCTGGCGCCGGCCACCGACGGACTTCATGGCGTTCCGTAGTGGCTGGCGCAGGTGGCGATCAGCGCTATTGGCGGCTTATTACAGGGTGAACCGCGCCACCATGCCGTTCAGGTCCACGGCCAGGCGTGACAGCTCGTGGCTGGCATCGCTGGTCTGGTTGGCGCCGGTGGCCGATTGCACCGACAGGTCGCGGATGTTCACCAGGTTGCGGTCCACTTCGCGGGCCACCAGGGCCTGCTCCTCGGCGGCGCTGGCGATGACCAGGTTGCGCTCGTTGATTTCGTTGACCGCGGTGTTGATGGTGTCCAGGGCACCGCCGGCGCCGCGGGCGATGCTCAGGGTCGAGTCGGCGCGCTCGGTGCTGGTGCGCATCGACTCGACGGCGTGCTCGGTGCCGCTCTGGATGCTGCCGATCATGCGTTCGATTTCGCTGGTGGATTGCTGGGTGCGGTGGGCCAGGGCACGCACTTCATCGGCGACCACGGCGAATCCGCGTCCGGCATCGCCGGCCCGGGCGGCTTCTATCGCGGCGTTCAAGGCCAGCAGGTTGGTCTGGTCGGCCAGGCCGCGGATCACGTCCAGCACCTTGCCGATGTCGCGCGATTCCTCGGCCAGTTCGCTGATCCTGTTGGCCGAACTCTGCACTTCGCTGCTCATCAGCTCTATGGCGCTGACGGTCTCGCGCACCAGGTTGCGGCCTTCGCTGGCCGACTGGGTGGCGTCGTTCGAGGCCTCGGCGGTGCTCACGGCGTTGCGCGCGACTTCTTCTACGGCGCAGGTCATCTCGTTCACGGCGGTGGCGGCCTGTTCGATTTCGTTGTTCTGCTGGGTCAGGCCGCGAGCACTTTCGTCGGTGACGCTGTTCAGTTCTTCCGCGGCGGAAGCCAACTGGCTGGCGGAGCCGGAAATATGCAGCAGGGTCTGGCGCAGTTTTTCCTGCATGCTCGCCATGGCCTGCAGCAGGCGTCCGGGTTCGTCGCGCCCGTTGACCCGGATGCTTTGGGTGAGGTCGCCTTCGGCGATGTGTTCCGCGGCATGCAAGGCGCTGGCGATGGGTTGGGTAATGCTGCGGGTCAGCAACCAGGCAAACACCACGGTCAGGGTGGTGGACAGAACCAGCAGGGCGACTACCAGGTTGAATGCCGAAGCGTATTCCTCGGCGGCCTGCTCGTTGGCGTCCTTGGAGCGCTGGCTGTTGATCTGTACCAGCAGGTTCAGAACCTTGTTGATCTGCTGCGAGTTCTTCATCAACTCGTTGTTCAGCACCTCTTGCAGCTCACCCAGCTGGTTGTTGCGCGACAGCTCTTTGATGCGCTCTTCGAGCTTGCGGTATTCGGCCAGCAGCTTGAGGTAGTGGTCGTAGGCCTCGCTTTCCTCCGGGCTGCTGACCAGCTTTTCATAGGTGGTGCGGATCTTTTCGATCTGCTGGTTGCCGAGTTCGAGCGACTCGCGGGTCTTGGCTTGCACCTCGGGACCGCGGTTGATCACCAGGCGATAGGACAGCACCTGCAGCCGCAGCATTTGCTGGGTGAACTCATCGATGCTCTGGATGCTGGGCATGTTGTCGGTGGAAATGGTGACGGTCGCCGCGCGAATCTTGCTCATCTGGTTCAGGGCGAAGATGCCCAGGAACAGCATCAGGCAGCCGATGAATGCAAAGCCGAGAAATGCCCTCGGTGCAATGTTCATGTTGCGAAGAGACATGGGGATCTACCTCGAGAATGCGCAATCCATGCCGCGGTGGTTGATAGGGCTCCCCAGACCTATCGCGCGGAAAAATGGATTCTTGAAGCAGGAGCGAGAGTTTCAGAAAGATCTGATGGGCGACGAAGTGTCAGGAACCAGATGGGGGAATGACAGTCTTTAAAGTTCGCAGGCAAGGTCACCCGCCAGGCAAATCAAGGCGTTGCGCCGGGAAAATCTGGCATCCGGGGTGACTTTTCTTTATCGTACGCGCCCTTTGAAAAATGCTCGGAAAATCAAAATGTTGGAAGCATCCCTAAGCCAATTGGAACAGCTTGTCAGTGACCTGGTGCAACAGAACCAGGAACTGTCGGGCACGAACGAAACCCTCAAGGCAGAACTGGCCCAGGCCAAGGATGAGAACGAAAGCCTGCAACTGAGCCTGATGGAACAGGAAGAGAAGCAAGGCGCCACCGCGGCCCGCATCCAGGCCCTGGTCGAGCGCGTCAGCGCCGGTCCTGTCAGCGCATGAGGCAGGGTGCTGACGGGGTAAAAGTCGTCTCGATTCTCGGTGAGGACTACTCGATCAAGGCGCCGGCCGGGGAAGAGCAGACCCTGCTGGATGCCGCGTTGATGTTGAAGGCCACCCTGGCCGAGACCAAGAAGAAATACCCGACGCTGATCGGTGACCGCTTGCTGGTGCTGGCGGCGATGAACCTGTGTTCCCAGCAGCTGGAAATGCAAAAGCGTCATCAGCAGGAGCTCGACCGTTACCAAGAGCAAGTCAGCGCCACGGTCGAAGTGATCTCCAAGACCATCAGCCAGAACTGATGGGTTTACCCGCAACCTGCAACGCCGTTGCGGTTGTGTCGGACTGATTGTTTTCGCGAGCAGCCGGGCGGCGCTCGATTGCTCGCGATGCTTTTAGCGCTTCAGAACCACTCGTCCTGCATGCCCAGGCAGGTATCGTCCCGCGCCTCCAGCAAGGCCAGTTCGTGATGACAGGCCGGCACTTCCCAGGTCAGGAAGTAACGCGCCGCCTGCAGCTTGCCCTTGTAGAAACCCACATCCACCGGGTTGCCCCTGGCCAGGCCTTCCTGCGCGCGAATCGCCTGTTCCAGCCAGCGCCAGCCGATCACCGCATGACCGAAGGCTTTCAGGTACAGCGCCGAGTTGGCCAGGCTGCTGTTGACCTTGCCCTGGGCGAGGTCGCTGAGCAGGCCCAGGGTCACGCTTTGCAGGCGCGCCACCAGCTTTTCCAGCGGTTGGCGCAGCGCCGTCAGGGCGTCGTGGGCCTGGGCCCGCTCGCTGGTGTCGGCGATCAGGCGGATCAGCTGCTTGAGGCCCGCACCGCCGTTCTGCGCCAGCTTGCGCCCCAGGAGGTCCAGTGACTGGATGCCGTGGGTGCCTTCATGGATCGGGTTCAGGCGGTTGTCGCGGTAATACTGTTCCACCGGGTATTCGCGGGTGTAGCCATGGCCGCCGAGGATCTGGATCGCCAGTTCGTTGGCCTTCAGGCAAAACTCCGAGGGCCAGGATTTGACGATGGGCGTCAGCAGGTCCAGCAGTTCGTGGGCCTGCTTGCGCTGGTCTTCGCTGGCCAGGGTGGTGGTGTCGTCGAACAGTCGCGCGGCGTACAGGCCGAGGTCGAAAGCGCCTTCGACATAGGCCTTCTGGGTCAGCAGCATGCGCTTGACGTCGGCGTGCTGGACGATCGACACCGGCGCGGTAGTCGGGTCCTTGCTGTCCGGCAGGCGACCTTGCGGGCGTTCGCGGGCGTATTCCAGGGAATACAGGTAGCCGGCGTAGCCAAGCATCACCGCGCCCATGCCGACGCCGATCCGCGCCTCGTTCATCATCTGGAACATGTAGCTCAGGCCGTGGTGCGGCTTGCCCACCAGATAGCCGACACACTCCCCGTTATCGCCGAAGTTCAGCGCCGTGGAGGTGGTGCCACGCCAGCCCATCTTGTGGAACAGCCCGGCCAGCAGCACGTCGTTGCGCGGGCCCAGGCTGCCGTCGTCGTTGACCAGGAACTTGGGCACGATGAACAGCGAGATGCCTTTCACCCCGGCCGGCGCGTCCGGCAGCTTGGCCAGCACCATGTGCACGATGTTTTCCGACAGCGGGTGATCGCCGCCGGAGATGAAGATCTTGTTGCCCTTGAGCCGGTAGGTGCCGTCCGCCGCCGGTTCGGCGCGGGTGCGGATGTCCGCCAGCGACGAGCCGGCGTGGGGTTCGGTCAGGGCCATGGTGCCGAAGAAGCGCCCGTCGATCATCGGCTGCAGGAAGCGCTGCTTTTGCTCGTCGGTGCCGAAGCTTTCGATCAGGTTGGCCGCGCCCATGGTCAGGAAGGGGTAGGACGTGGAGGCTGCGTTGGCCGCCTGGAAGTGCGCGAAGCAGGCCTGGGACAACAGCGTCGGCAACTGCATGCCGCCGGCCTCGAAGCTGCGCGCGGCGTTGAGGAAGCCGGCTTCGAGAAAGGCATCGACCGCGGGTTTGACTTCCGGAATCAGGATCGCCTTGCCGTCTTCATAACGCGGCTCGTTTTCGTCGCCTTTGCGGTTGTGCGGGGCAAAGAATTTCTCGGCGATGCTGCGCGCGGTGCCGAGGGCGGCGTCGAAGGTTTCCCGGTTGTGCTCGGCGAATCGCTCGCGCTGGGTCAGGCCCTCGGCATCGAGGACTTCATACAGCTCGAAAGCCAGATTGCGGGAACTGAGCAATGTCTCGGACATGGCGGCCTACCTGCTTTATAGGGAATGCGCCGAGTCTAGGCGGGTGAATAAACGCTGAACAGCAAGATTGATGCGGGTGATAAAGATGCCAAACAGACACAGCCCCTGTAGCCGCTGCCGAAGGCTGCGATCGGTCGGAACGGCCGTAGCGATTTCATTGTCGCCGCAGTCCCTGCGGGACTTATCGCAGCCTGCGGCAGCGGCTACAGGGAATTGCATCGGGCAAAAAAAAGGGCGCCGGTGAGGGCGCCCTTTTTCATGCCGCTGACTATCGGCCTCAGCCGATGGTCATCAGGCTGGCGTTACCGCCGGCCGCCGCGGTGTTGACGCTCAAGGCGCGCTCGATCACCAGGCGTTCCAGGGCAATCGAGGTTTCGCCTTGCGACAGGCCGTGAACCCCGACGATGGCGCCGGCACGCTTGGCCACTTGCTGGCAGACCGCGCGCAGCTGGTCGGAGTCGCCGTGATGCAGGACCGCATCGAACACCACGTCGTCCTTGGTCCAGTCGGCCACGCGCTGGATGCGCGCTTGCACCTCCGCAGGCAGGCGGGCGTAGAGCGCCTTGCCCGGTTCGCCTTCCGGCCAGACCGCCGAACCACCCACGGCCAGGACCGCAGCCAGTTGAGTCAGCAGGTCGCCTTCGACTTCCGCCAGGCACAGCACGTGTTCGCGCGGCAGGATGGCGTAGCTGTTGCGTTCGCCGGTCGGGCCCGCCAGCACGCGGGTGACACCGCTCTGCGACTGCGCCGCGAACTGCACGCACAGGGCGCTGAGGTCCGCCAGTTTGTTACTGTCGGCCCAGGCTTGCAGAGCGTTCAGCGGCTTGCTCATGGCGTCACGCAGGCGCACATCCGGCGCATTCAGGGCGTCGCCACGGGCGAACGACTGCTCGATGGCGTCGGTCGGACGGGTCGACAGCAGGCGGTACAGGTACAGCGGGCCGCCGGCTTTCGGGCCGGTGCCCGACAGGCCTTCGCCGCCGAATGGCTGCACGCCGACCACGGCACCGACGATGTTGCGATTGACGTAGACGTTACCGGCGTTGACGTTGTCGATCACCTTGGCGATGGTCTCGTCGATGCGGGTGTGCACGCCCAGGGTCAGGCCGTAGCCGGAAGCGTTGATCTGCGCGATCAGCTGGTCGATGTCCTTGCGCTTGTAGCGCACCACGTGCAGCACCGGGCCGAAGATCTCCCGTTGCAGCTCGTCGAAGCTTTCCAGCTCGATCAGGGTCGGCATCACGAAGGTGCCGCGCTTGACCTCTTCGCCATCGGCGATCGCCACCTGATACACGCTGCGGCCTTTGTCGCGCATGGCCTGGATGTGTTTCTCGATGCCGGCCTTGGCTTCGGCGTCGATCACTGGGCCGATGTCCACGGACAGGCGCTCCGGGTTGCCCAGGCGACTTTCCGCCATGGCGCCCTTGAGCATTTCGATCACGCGGTCGGCGGAGTCTTCCTGCAGGCACAGCACGCGCAGGGCCGAGCAACGCTGGCCGGCGCTGTCGAAGGCCGAGGAGACGACGTCGATCACCACTTGTTCGGTCAGGGCCGAGGAGTCGACGATCATCGCGTTCTGGCCACCGGTTTCGGCGATCAGCGGGATCGGCCGGCCCTGGGCGTCCAGGCGGCCGGCGACGTTGCGTTGCAGCAGGCGCGCGACTTCGGTGGAACCGGTAAACATCACGCCCTTGACCCGATCGTCGCCGACCAGACGGGCACCGACGGTTTCGCCACGGCCCGGCAGCAGTTGCAGCACGCCTTCCGGAATGCCGGCTTCGAGCATCAGGCGCACCGCTTGTGCGGCGACCAGTGGCGTCTGTTCGGCCGGCTTGGCCAGTACCGGGTTACCGGCGGCCAGGGCGGCGGCGACCTGGCCGCTGAAGATCGCCAGCGGGAAGTTCCACGGGCTGATGCAGACCACCGGACCCAGTGGGCGGTGCGCGTCGTTGCTGAAATCGTTGCGCGCCTGCACCGCGTAGTAGCGCAGGAAGTCCACGGCTTCGCGCACTTCGGCGATGGCGTTGGCGAAAGTCTTGCCGGCTTCGCGGGCCAGCAGGCCCATCAGCGGCTGGATCTCGCCTTCCATCAGGTCGGCGGCGCGTTCAAGGATCGCGGCGCGCTCGGCCGGCGGCGTGGCCTGCCAGATCGGCGCGGCGTTCAGCGCGCACTGGATGGCGTTGTCGACGTCTTCGACCGTGGCTTCCTGTACGTGGCCGACCACATCGCGGTGATCGGACGGGTTCAAGACCGGCGCCGGGGTTTCGCTGCTGGAGGCGCAACCGAGCATCGGCGCGGCTTTCCAGTGGTTGTGAGCGGTGGCCAGCAGGGCGCAGGACAGCGACGCCAGGCGGTGTTCGTTGGCCATGTCGATGCCGGCGGAGTTGGCGCGCTCGCTGCCGTACAGGTCGCGCGGCAATGGAATGCGCGGATGCGGCAGGCCGAAGCCGCCTTCCAGGGTCGCCATCTGCTCGATCTGGCTGACCGGGTCGGCCACCAGTTCCTGGATGGAGATCGACTGGTCGGCGATGCGGTTGACGAATGAGGTGTTGGCACCGTTTTCCAGTAGGCGGCGGACCAGGTAGGCCAGCAGGGTTTCATGGGTGCCGACCGGGGCGTACACGCGGCACGGACGGTTCAGCTTGCCATCGGCAACCTTGCCTACCACCTGCTCGTACAGCGGTTCGCCCATGCCGTGCAGGCACTGGAATTCGTACTGGCCCGGGTAATAGTTCTGACCGGCAATGTGGTAGATGGCCGACAGGGTGTGGGCGTTGTGGGTGGCGAACTGCGGGTAGATGACTTCCGGTACCGACAGCAGCTTGCGGGCGCAGGCGATATAGGACACGTCGGTGTACACCTTGCGGGTGTAGACCGGATAGCCTTCCAGGCCTTCGACCTGGGCGCGCTTGATCTCGCTGTCCCAGTAGGCGCCTTTCACCAGGCGGATCATCAGGCGGTGACGGCTGCGGCGCGCCAGGTCGATCACATAGTCGATCACGTACGGGCAGCGCTTCTGGTAGGCCTGGATCACGAAGCCGATGCCGTTCCAGCCGGTCAGCTGCGGTTCGAAGCACAGGCGTTCGAGCAGATCCAGCGACAGCTCCAGGCGGTCGGCTTCTTCGGCG
>Ga0213823_1000732_pt1 | contig 23973 bp, 17 predicted proteins | sample MC6MC0907MG_FD_179887 | JGI IMG/M metagenome (GOLD analysis project Ga0213823, IMG submission 179887) | Enriched soil aggregate microbial communities from Iowa State University, Ames, United States - MC6-MC0907-MG | ecosystem: Environmental > Terrestrial > Soil > Unclassified | place: USA: Iowa...
CCTGACCTTTAACTCGATATGAAAAAAAGCCTGCTGCCGCAGCCCTTCTGTTAAACTCTAACACCTGTTACTTTAAGTGCAATTCTTTACAATCTGTTTAGTTAAAAGGAAACACTTTCTCAATATCCATTCTATAAAATAATTGATAACCAATCATTGGATATGGACCATTCTGTAAAAAGTTTTCATTTTCTCTATGATTTACTTCAATCGCACCAATATATTTTACATCTCCAGTAACATATCCTTCTTCGTAAACTTCTCTAAGTAGTGCTTCTTCTAGATTTTCGCCTAACTCAATATGACCACCTGGAATGTTAAAACATCTCTCTTTAACTTGAACCAATAAAACTTTACCTTCAGCAAAACAATAACTATGAACACTTGTTATTAATTCTCTTTTATTTATTTCTTTGTAGGGAACCCACTTAAGACAAACTTTGTTTCCTCCCCAATTCAGATAAATTTGATTGCTCATAAAAAACCTCTGATATATTGTATTTTTTTCCATTATTATTTCTCTAATAGAATAAAAATCTCCTTCTTCCCCTCCCTCTATATAGAAAAAAGAGCTGCCGCCGCAACTCATTAGTTAAACAAAAGCATCCGTTTGTATCTTCCACAATGACCCGCACCCTATCGCTGTTTTTGGCAAGCGGATCGTGGAAAATTATATTTTTCTATGAAAAACTGCCTATTCGCTCATCAATCTCTCTGCCATTTCAGGAAAGTCAATAAACGGATTCCGGTTTCCTTGTAATTCAAAGATGGCAAGGTTCCTATGCTTTTCATATAGGGACACTGGAAATTGCTTATGCCAATTCATTAAAACCCGCAGGTTCACATAATCTTTATTGATGATCCCTTGATACCGGGTTAAAAAATATAATGTGGCCCTTGCTACAATTCCCTTTCCGTACTCTGGTTCAAACTTTCCTTCATCTGACTTTCCACAGCCTTTCTTAATTCCTAAAGTAAGTTTTTCCGGAACATATTCAGGAAAATCATCATAAGGATTGTTTCCGCGTCGGCTGTTACATGTGGGTTCACAGGAAAATAAATGATGCAAATCTCCTCTCATTGGTTCTTGCTTCTTAAACCATGATTGAGGTACCACATGTTCGCAATTTAAAGTCATTTCATCAGATAAACTAGTGATGTTCCCGCTTGCTGTAAGTTCAAGAATACGAATGTCCTCTTCAATGGCAGCGAGCGGATCCATTCCTTTCCCGGAATAGATACTTTTTAGTTCCCCATTCTCCTGAAGATCAACCCACGGATAAACAAAACGATGAGGAGCGTAATTTAGCTTATTTCGGTGCGTTCTTTCTAATAAATGATGAATACTGTTTTTGTCAAATGAAGTATTTTTATAGTATGATTGTTGGATTCCCAAATCCTTTTGTTCCTCATAGTAGCTGCGGTTATTGCTGTTTTCCAAATAGGCTGCCATTAAGTTCTCCCGTTCTTTGGCCAATAATTCCATCCGGTTCATCATAACCTCACCTCTCTAGGGAAAAATAGTTTTCATAGAACTAGAAACAGAATCAACCTTTAGCTATTTCTTATGTCCACTTGCAGGATGAAATTGAAGCCAGCCCATGATGATATTAATAGTTTAACAATTGAAAATTTGATTTAATAGCTACTTATGGGGTGTTTTATTGCATAAAAGTGCCTGTTACCACTCGGAATTTGTCGAATTTAATTCGACAATTATCGGGTGGTGACAGGCACTATTTTATTTTTGAACCAGTTCTAAAAACGAGCAGATCGTTAAGATTCCTTTATCGAAGTTTTCCAAATGAAAATGTTCATTCGGAGCATGAAGATTTTCTCCTGGTAAACCAAATCCCATTAAGACAACGGGAACATTTAGTGATTGGCTGAAATCCGAAACAATCGGAATGGAGCCGCCTTCTCTTTTGTAAACAGGTGATTTCCCATACACGTTTTCATAAGCTTCGGCAGCTTTTTGAATCATCGGACTGTCAATCGGGATTAAAAGTGGATTTCCCGCATCACCAAGAGACACTTTTATCGAGCATCCTTTTGGTGCATGTTCTTCCAAATGCTTTACAATCAATTCCTGAATCTTTTCGGGATTTTGATTATTGACCAGACGGCAGGTTATTTTGGCATGTGCCTCGTTAGGGATGACGGTTTTTGTTCCTTCCCCCTGAAATCCGCCCCATAGGCCGTTCATTTCTAATGTCGGCCGGGAACTGATTCTCTCGCGGTAAGGATAATTTTGTTCTCCTCCAGTCAAATCCGTTAGCCCTAACGACTTTTTTAGCTTTTCTTCATCAAACCCCAATGCAGCAATCTGTTCCTTTTCAAATTCTGTCAGTTCTACGACATCATCATAAAAATGGTCAACATTTACTTTTCCGTTTGCATCATGAAGGGTAGAAAGCAGCTGTATCAATAGGTGGTTGGCGTTCTGGACTCCCCCGCCGAACATGCCCGAATGCAAATCAGAATTAGCCGTTTTAAGGGAAACTTCCATAGCGCATAGCCCCCTTAAAGAACAAGTGATGGCTGGGACTCCTTTGTCCCACATATCAGTATCAGAAATAAGGACCACATCACAGGATAGTTTTTCTTTATTTTCGGATAAAAAGTGTAGAAGATTGGGACTTCCAATCTCTTCTTCCCCTTCAATACAAAATTTTATGTTCACAGGCAACTTTCCATCTAATTCCATTAAAGTTTCCACTGCTTTGATATGGAGGAACATCTGTCCTTTGTCATCAGTTGCCCCTCTGGCAAAAATCTTTTCATCACGGATGGTTGGTTCAAACGGAGGCGTTTCCCATAAACCAACAGGGTCAACCGGCTGTACGTCATAATGGCCGTACACTAGGACTGTTGGAGCATTTTCCTGATGAATCCAGTCGGCATATATAATAGGGTGACCTTGTGTCTGGATGATTTCAACATGTTCCATTCCAATGCTTTTTAATTTGTTGGAAATCCATGAAGCTGCATTTTGAATGTCCTCTTTATGTTCAGATAAGGAGCTAATGCTTGGAATACGAAGCAATTCTTTTAATTCCTCGACATTTTTATCATAATTACTGGATAAAAGCTCGGATAGTTGACTCATGTTATCACCTTTTCTATTTTTATTTTCTATTCTATTTTATACAAAAAAATGGGGAAAACCCACTATCGACAATAAAAATGTAAGAGAGTAAATTGGCACACAATAAAATCTATGAGAAAAATTTCAGAGATGATACTTTTGTATAAACGATGAAATAAATGTCCATCCTGTAGCTATATTAACAGATTGGGAGAGTGGGGAAACGTGATGGTAGAGAGATTATCTATGAGCAGTGAAGAATTAAATAAAATGATCGCAGTGAAAAAAATGGATTTAGAGGAATGCGAACAGGAGCTTTATAATCGATACTACCCATCAGTGGTAAGAGTAGCCATGATGCGTTACATATCGGAGCTGCGACACCAATTAGAAATGTTCAACGCTGATGATTTAAAAAGATTGAGAATGGATAAAAAGAAGTACCCGGGTCACTATTTTCAATAAAATACGTAAAAGCCGCTTCCGGGTACTTTTATTATAAATTAAACAATTTTATTGTCACCCTACACAATTAATAGCAAGTTTTAAGCACTTTTATTACACAGTCAATTCTAAGAGATTGCCTTCAGGATCTTCTATTACACTCTCATAACAGCCGTCTCCAGTGACGCGAGGACCATTAACAAGGCGATAACCATCATTTTGTAAGCGGGCTGTCATCTGATTAACGGACTCCCTGCTCCCCAAGGAAATTGCAATATGTGTCCAACCAATCCTATCGTCCTGATTCGGCTTGTCGATGCCTGACTTACGCATAATCTCTAAACGTGCCCCCCCGTCAAACGTTAGAAAATAAGATTCAAATTCCTTATCTTTATTATGATACTTTGAGTTTGCATTTCCATTAAAGTACGTTACATAAAACGTCTTCATAGCTTCTAAATCTTTGACCCAGATTGCCACATGCTCTATTTTCATCTTGTTTCACTCCTTAAATGTAGTTATATTTCTACCTAAAAAAATTCTTGCGGGGGTTCAGCCCACTCCTACCTATACACCATGAACATCTACATTAACTAATCTATAAAAACCCTTTAAAGGTTAAATTTCGGTGAAGTTTTTATTTTTTACACTTAATAGTCCATTTCTATTCAATATGGCATTTAATTTTTCAGAACCTAGGAGCATTATTGCAACAAAACCTGTAACCACAAACGGGAAGATTCCTATTGTTGAGTGTGCTGCAATGAAACCAAGGAGAGGAGGCAAGAATGTACTACCTGTATAAGCAACAGCCATTTGATACCCCATTATTGTCTGAGAATATTCCTTCCCAAATCGTATTGGTGTTTCATGTAACATACATGGGAAAATAGGTGCTAATCCTAATCCAATCATGATAAAGCCAATAAGTGAGAAAATTGATGGCAATGATAAAAATAAAATTGTCGTACCAGTTAATGCTGTTATTTGCCCTATTCGAATAAGAGTACGGTTACTTATTTTTAAGGTAATAAAACCTGTAATAAATCTTCCTATTGTTATTCCCGCGTAATACAAGGAAACCCATTTTGCGGCTACATCTACGGATAATCCTTTAACATTTACCAGGAAACTACTTCCCCAAAGTCCCATAGTTGCTTCTGCACCACAATAAAACAAGAAAGATATCAAAGCTAGCTTAACTCCCCTAATTTGCAAAGGTTTTAGATTTTTAGTATCTGCTCCATACAATCCACTATTTGTATTTTCTGGCTCTTTAGTTGAGATAACATTGCTACTTCCCCCAACCTTATTCCATAAAGGCAAAGTGAAGAAAAGAATGACGACTAATGCAAACTGAAGACCGGCGATGGCCAGATACCCGTTTCTCCAAGAATGTTGTCCTGAAATAAACTGAGCCATAATTACGGGACCGAGTGTAGCCCCAACTCCCCAAAAACAATGAAGCCAACTCATGTGGTGTGCTTTGTAATGTGTAGCCACATAATTGTTTAACCCCGCATCAACTGCCCCTGCACCTAATCCAAGTGGTATGGCACAAATAAATAACCAAACAAGCGAAGGAGCAAAATGAAAACCAATCAGTGCTACAGCTGTCATCAAACAACTGAAAAATGTTACAATGCCAGTTCCAAAGCGTTTAAGTATAGCTCCGCTAGCAAAACTTGAAATGATCGTTCCACCTGCGATTGTCATAAAAAGCAATCCAGCAGTCTCAAGCGGTGCTCCAAAATCCGATTGCATCATAGCCCATGAGACTCCCAACAATGAATCAGGTAAACCCAAGCTGATAAAAGCCAAATAGATAATTAGTAAAAAGAAAGTAGCTATGGATAACCCCTCCATTAAATTTTTAATAAAGGCATGTATGTTTCTTAGCTGCTTATTCCGGTGATCATGAGATCAAGACCAAGACTTTGTAATCCAAGTAGATAATCTTGTTTCCAATCACTCATTATAAGCTCTGGAAGATGTTCTATTGGAATGTACATTGAGCTTCGTTTTACAATTTGGTCTATGATAAACAGGTTGACTTCATCATCGCAAAAAATGATTTCATGAGGGTTAATGATAGCTACAAATGAAGCTACTAACCTGCTAATGGCATCAATCTCATATTCCTCACATATAAATGCTTTCTTTGTCCCGTTTCCATTTTCCAAAGCCTGCCGAAAATTTCGGTCATCATACTGGGGAACGAATGAAATCTCTCCTGAAAAATTTGTGCTACCTCGTACCACAACTCCATTTACCATAATTCCAGCACCTGGACCATTTTGACCTGAATATAAATAGATTAGAGATTTATTTTTCTTTATTCCCTTACTATCGTGATATCCAAGCACTGCCGCATTCATATCGTTCTCTATTACAACAGGTTTTGAGAAGCGATTTTCCAAGTATCCCTTCAAATCAAAGTTTTGAAGATGCTCATATCCTGGTATATAAAAAATCCGTCCATTATCAACGGAACCAGGTACACCAATGGCTATAGAACTGATTTTAGGATATTTCTCTATTATCCCTTCAACACACTTGGTTAATAAATCTAAATTAACATCTACCAATACACTTGAGGTTTTTCCAACATCCTTCACTTCTCCTAAACAGTTAAAAACAATATAATTTGTCTCTGTTCTCTCCAAAAAGATTGCCAACCCTAACATATACTCCGGATTGTATATATATCTTTTTGCCCTTCTTCCACCACTCGAATCGTCAAGACCAACTAAAATAAGTTCCCCATCCTTTTCCATTTGCGCTAAGAATTTACTTATTGTAGGGAAACTAATTCCTAATTTATCGCTAAGTTCAACTTTTGTTGCACTTCCAAGTTCTAATATAGATTTACGAATTCCGCAAAGGATTACCTTCCTCATCGATTTTGGAGTAGCATTCACAAGGGTCACCACCTTTTTAAATAAACTTATTAAAGATGTTTAATAAGTATCTAACAAAAAACTTATTAAACATCTTTAATAAGTACTGTTGATAATATATCATATATAATTACCGAAAACAATGGAGATTATAAATTGAATATTGTTAATTAGAACGAATATTAAGGCTATTTTGGTTCTGCGTTATACAAAATCCAGGTAGTAATCTTAAATCAGTTATTTTAAGAAGAAAAGTGCATTACCGTTGTTTCAGTCACGCACTCGTTAGTTCAAGAAGAAACAACCCTAAATCCCTTAATTACAGGTTGTTCTTGCGTTAAAATCCTTGTTTCTCAAAATGAAATTTTGGTCAACTTCATCTTCCTCAACTGTTTCTGGATAGTAATGAGAAATAACATTCTCTTTTGGTACGTCTTTGGGAGCACGTAAAAACCGAGAATATAATTCTGTACCTGATTGAAGTTTTTCATCAAACAATTTAAAGCAATCTAACACTTTAACAAATTTCCATTCAACCTGTTCTTCGTATGGATTTAAGTAATCCATTTCTCCATCTTTAGCTTTCTTTTCAGCAATAGAATAGGCGTGTTCCAAGGACTGTGCTTTAACAAGCATAATACTTTCTTCATAAGTTTTGTGTGTATTATAGTAATTTTCGTCTATTGTTTCTGAATTAGGATTCCCAGTGATGATACATTCATATATTAATTTTACTGCATACCATTCCCAAGAAGATTTTCTTGTTTTTTGGTTCACTTAAAACGTTCTGAAAAAATTACTATGGTCTACAACCCTAAGTTTTTTTGAACTTTCTATTCCTTTGCTTAAAGGAATCATAAAACCATCAATTCTTTTCCCTATTCAATTAAAGAGCGAATTTCATTTTCCACATCCTCGCTTACCGCATTATTTCCACCGAAGATTGAGAACCATATCGTGTCATACTTTTCGAAATAATTTTTTGCATCTTCATGTAGATAATTAGAAGGAGTAAGTAATAGTGGACCTCCGTGAAGCGCAGCAAATGGTGCACCTGCTAGGGCATCGGCAAAATTAGTTCCCGTGGTGATATTACCACTATAACTCTGGCCAAAAAGGTGATTGTAGTATTCAGCCACTTTTGCTGATGTTTCGTATCGATTATTGCCGCTAATTCGTGTCACTGTACCTAATTTGTTGACAATATTTTCTGATACAGCGTTTGTGCCACCGATGACAAAGAACTCATCATAATTGCTTACTTTGTTCAAGGTCGATTGTGGAATTGAATCACTTTCAGTTAAAAGGATAGGTGCTCCTTCTTTCGCAGCAACAGGCGTAATAGAAAGAGCGTCGGGGTAGTTTCTACCATTTACAACATACGCCACTTTTTGACCATAAACATTTACTAATCGATCGGCAATCTTTGTTGCTGTTTCAAAACGGTTACTTCCCGCAATCCGTTCCACATTTAGCCCCATGACGTTCTTTAAGTAATTCTCTATATCTTGTGTAATCACATCTGTTCCACCGATAATCGTTACGTTTTTAACCTTAGAATACGAAATGAGCTCTTTGACAGATTCAGGAATTTGGTTATTACGAGTCAGCAAGATTGGTGCGCGTAATTGTACGGATAATGGGCCTGCAGCTAATGCATCTGGGAAATCCTGCCCCGTTGCTAAAATTATTTTTCGAGGAAAATCAAAGGCCCAATACGCGATATTAATCGCCGTTTCATATCTATCTACACCTGAAATTCGTTTTAAGCGGCTATCGAAGGAAACTGCACGAAAAAAATATTCTTGCTCACCGGATAACGAAGGATCCGCATTAAAAGTGATATAATAAGTTCCTGGGTCGACCACGAGTTCATTACTAAAATCACGAGAGGTTGCAACTTCCCCAACAGATAGTAATTCTCCTGATTCATTATAAACAGATGATGTGACATAAGAGGCATCAGCTAATACCTCACTAAACACAGTAAGTAGCCCTCTTTTAATTACTGTAATTTTGTAAAAATCTTGATCCTCTCTTGAAACTAAGCCGCTATAATCATGATCAATATTATTCTCAACGATCATAGCTTCCTCAAAACCATTGTTCGGTTCAGACTCCTTAGTGCCATATGTTGCGTAGACAGGACTTGCTAGGCTCGTTCCTAACAAAATAGCCGTTGAAACGAGAGAAAGCAGTTTTATTTTCATATAAAAATTTCCTCCATTATTGTAAATTACTACCTTATTATTCTATCAGTAAAATATTCCTTATTAAACCTTTATTTGTTAAGATTCAACTGTCGGTCCGTGGAACAAGAAAAAGAGTCGCCGCAGCAACTCCAACAATCCTCAACTCTTGCCCCCATTAGTTCAACAAGGTAACAAATCATTCCCTGATTCTTAGATGTCTCTTAAGTTCTTGATATGGTGTAGCATAGCAGTCTTCATAATTCTTAATACGATATGTTAATCCAGCCAAATTCTGTCAAGGAATGGATTTATCTGAGTAGTGCAATACTATATAGTTCGACTAAGAAATACAATGTTTCCCAAATCAAAAAGTCGTTATCTAATTTTAATAAAACCTCAATGACATTGGGAATGTAATTATACGCTTGTTCTCGAGATATTCCCTTAGTAATTGATTCAAAAGCATTACTAAAATATCACTCATCCTTATCTAATTTATCTTCCCAGTTCACATAAATCTCAAATAACCTTTTATCCGTTTGAATCACGTCCCAAAGCTCAATGTTTAAATTATATAAAGTTTACCATTACTTGTTCAACTAGCCTCCCTAAATGAATAAACCTGATTATTATGTAATCGCTTTAAGCCTTTGTTTGGTAAAAGGGCAGGAATTTTTGTTCCTACCCTTTTTATTAATAGGTTAAGCTTGCACCAGGATAATAGTGCCCTAAGATTGCATTATTAACTGGGATAAAGTTTTATAATTTTGATGTTTGGATTGGCAAAATTCATTAATTCATTGATTGTTTTATTTGGTAAAGAGTTTTCTCCGCCGAGAAGAAGGAATCCTCCAATCTCCATTCTGTTTTCATAAATAATTTCCATGGTCGCTCCCTTTGGTTCTGTGCTCGTTAAAATAACAGGTGCGCCCAAGCTTGCAGCGAAAGCCGAACCGGATAATGCATCAGGGAAATTTTGGCCTGTGGCAAAGAAAGAGATCGTGAAATCTAAATCTGGTGTAAATCTTTGGATGATCGCCCTATTCGTTGCGTAACGATCATCCCCATATATACGCTCATTCATCGGCAGTTTTGATGCAATACTATCGGAAATTGCCTCGTATCCTCCAATTACATAGGATTTATGAATCCTATTTTCCCGTAAAAAAGTACTTAGGGATGAGGGAAGATTAAGACTATCCGTTAAAAGAATAGGCATCCCTTTTGCTCCGGCAATTGCTGACATCGATAGGGCATCTGCGAAATTTCTGCCGGTTACAACTGCGATTTCCCCGCTATTCCCAATCTTTTCAGCGACCTTAACGGCGGTTTCATACCGGTCAGCTCCACTGAGCCTCGAAACCTTGATTCCAGAGTTAACCAATTCTGTTTGAACATCTGCTGAAACAGCGTCTGTTCCCCCGACAATAAACACTTCCTTTACGTTCAATCGTTGAAGCTCCGCTTTGACTTCAGAATTAAGACTTTGTACATTTGGTTCCGTTAAAAATAACGGAGCATCATATTTTGCAGCCAACGGAGCTGCACAAAGCGCATCCGGGAAGTTGCCACCCGTTGTAATGATGGCTGTGTCAGATGTATCCCAGCCAGCCCGGGAAATGGAAACAGCCGTGCTATAGCGGGTTTCACCATAAATGCGATCGACTCCTAAGCGTAATTCAGTACTAAACGTGTACTCCTCGATCCCTTCATTTGTACTTTCAACCACAATATAGTAGTTCCCAGGCTTAACCATGGCATCGATAAGAAAAGATCCCACATCGTGATAATCTTTTGGATCTACAGGCTCACTATTGGCAATAGTATTTCCTTCCTCATCTAATAAGCTAAAGTGTAAGCCATCGTATAGATTGCCTCTTTTTCCATCATAACCATTCCCTAGCAGCATCAAGTTACCAGTATAATCTACTTGGATTTGATAGATATCTTTATCGTTTGTGTTTATTTCGCCATAGACCGATGGATAGTCATATCCATAGTCTTCCTTTTCTAATTCAATTTTGTTAGCCAATTCGAAATTATCATTAGGTTCTGCCTCAAACATGTACCCATAATAGTCGCCTTTTTGGGCATTTACAGTATGTAAGTATGTAAAAGGAAATACCAATGCTACCACCAATAAAGTAAGAAATACTTTTCTCATAACTTCCTCCCACTATAATTAAAGTTTTTTCTCTCCGTGCTTCAATTGTCTTTAATTGATATCGGATATAACAAAAGAAAACTGAGAGACTATGATTGAATAAATATACGAACTACGTATTAAGCAGCTAGTTGTTCCTGTTTTGAATGCATTGGGACCTAAGACATTTGTTAGTTGAATAAGAAAAGCCGCTAGATTTGGCAGCCTTTATTTCGAAATCTAGAAGATAGTGACTTTTAAATGATTGGTAAGTAAATCTGTATCTCTTCCTCTTCATCTTCTATCGGGTGATAAGTCTCCACAATATATGACTCTAAGTTTCTTGTATAGCCTTGCTCATCAGCCCATTTCAATAAATGTAAATGAAGGTTACCGATATTAGATATTTTCCCTCTAGTTGTGACATAATGTTGAGTCGTTTCAATAAAATCCATTCCTAAAGGAACTTCATTTAATGTATCATTCACAATTAATCCTACATAATAGTCCCCTACTAGATGATTACTATCCCTTTTAGGTTCAAATAGAGCAATTTCAATACCCGAATGATTTTGTATTTCGTTAGACCGCCTTAATAATTGCTTTGCAAGTGTAGGAACTTCCTTACCTAAGTTATCAAAGGCTCCACTTCCTTTTAAGCCTACCACTTTAAAATCTTTCTTAACGCTTTTAAACTCCATCATTCCCCCTCCTTATAACTAAAAATTTTTCCTCAGACCTACAAAATGGACATATTATTATTCTCTTCCAATATATTGAAATCCTTCTTTGTGGGTTTTTTATTTTACTAACCGTTAGTTGAAAAGAATAAAGGCTGCCTCAGCAATCCCTTGTTAAACTCTTGTACGCGATAGTTTAATAAAGATTTATAATTTTCTACTTTACATCGACAACAATTGTTCAGAAACGTTCGGCACCGATAAAGACTTCTAAACGCCATATCCCTTCTTTGGAACAACCGGCAATAAGTAAAATAACAAGTAAAGAAATACTTAAAAGTGCTTTTCTCAATTACTTAATCCCCATTCAAAGCTACTACCGAACTTTTAATATTCCATCTAATATAAATCTCCCTATAATTCCCATTTTATCACAAAATAAAAATATTGCGATTATTTAATAAAAACAACACCTTATTCATACAGATAGGTAAGGGTTTGTTAACAGATAATAACATTATGTTAGTTAACTATCTATTAATCATAGAAAGTGGTGAGACTTTTGGTAAAGAAAATGGAAAAAGATCAAGAAAGGATAGACTTAATTTTAGAAAAATTCGTTCAACATACCAAGAAGTTTTTCAAAGAACTAGACTCACGACGAGTTGCTGTATCGAATGATCAAATTAACAGGCAAGAATTATTGGAAGAAGGAATAGGGCTTCATAAGGCATTGGATGTTTTTGAGAAAGAATATTCTAAAAGCCTAAGCGCTAGCACGGGGCCAAGATACTTAGGATTTGTCACTGGAGGATCAACCCCTGCCTCTATCATAGGTGATTGGCTTGCAAGTTTATATGATCAAAATGTTATGATGACTGAAGACTCCATTGCTGGTTATATGGAAATCGAAACAATAGAAATGTTAAAAGATTTATTTTCCCTAAGTGAGGATTATAGTGGAACATTTGTAAGTGGAGCAACTATGGCAAATTTTATAGGTCTTGCTCAAGCAAGACAATGGGTCGCCTATCATTATAAGGTGGATGTGTCTCAACAAGGTCTTTTTAAACTCCCTCCTATTAAAGTTTTAGGAGGTGCAATACATTCCAGTGTTTATAAAGCATTGGCTATGTTAGGCATGGGAAGAGAATGTGTTCAACCTATTGATCTTCAATTAAATCGAGAAGCAATAGAAACATCAGTATTACGTTCGTACCTTGAGGAAAATAAAAATGAACCATGTATCGTTATAGCCAATGCCGGGACAGTTAATACAGTTGATTTTGATGACTTGTCTGCCATCGGAAAATTAAAAGAAGATTACAACTTTTGGTTACATATAGATGCAGCTTTTGGAGGATTTGCAGCGTGTTCACCTAAGTATAAAATACTTGTCGAAGGAATTAACCTAGCTGATTCTATTACAATAGACGCTCATAAGTGGTTAAATGTACCTTACGATTCTGCTATGCAATTTACGCGGCATAAGCATTTACAAGTAGAAGTGTTTCAAAATAACGCTGCTTATCTGGGCATTTCAATAAGTAATCCCGAGTTCATACACCTTACCCCTGAAAATTCCCGCAGGTTTAGGGCACTACCTGCATGGTTTACCCTAAAAGCGTATGGAAAAAAAGGGTATCAAGAACTTATTGAGAGAAATATTGAAATGGCAAGTATGTTAAAGGATAAGATTGAACAAAGTAAACAGTTTATTATGTTAGCTCCTGTAAGGTTAAATGTTGTTTGTTTTACATTAAATCAAGAGGGACTTACAACAGATATGGTTTATAAATTCATTGAATTATTAAATGAAGATGGTCGAGTATTTGTAACGCCTACAATATATAAAAAAACGCCAGCAATACGTGCTGCTTTTAGTAATTGGAGAACTAAGAATAGGGATATTCACATAATTTGGAGTGCGTTAACGGATGCTGCTAAAAAAATATATAATTGCGGTTAAAAAAATGAGTATACGACCTCTTTTTTTACGATTAAGTAAGGTCTTCTTAAGTATTGTCATTTTTCTATTTTTAACGAAACTTATTTTTGGTAGTTTAAGTGGAAATCCCTATGTAGAAAGCTTCTACATCGATGTTTTTACTTAAAATCCTGTTTATTCTGACCCCCTTAAGTTTTTTTCAGCTAATGCTAGGCACTTGGACAATCATATGCCTTTCTTAAAAATAAAATAGAGTAAGGACGGTGATTGAATTGGCCTGCTCGATCAATATTAATAACTTCAAAGTAAATTCTATTTCTAATAACGCAAACATTAATTTTGGTGGTACCCTTCAAAACAGCCATACTGCCAATAGTTCCATAATCGGGGGCCATTTTAATTTTGGTGATGGCTGCATCATCTCAAGCAAAAGTATTAACCTCGGTAAAATTAAAAATATAGTCAAAGATTCCTAGCTAAAAAGTGCCCGATCCTCACCTTTCTCCATTCTGCCATTTAAGCAAGCCCCTCCTTCTTTTAAAAAAAATAGGATCAAAACTAAACCCTTTGCAAAGTCGATTTAACGAGCAAGGTGTTGTTGGGGAATTAAAACTTAAATGTCCATTGGAAGTGATAATTGGTTCGTTTTATACTCTTTATACATAAGAAAATCGTTCCTTTCTCGAATAATTGTGTTGTGGTGACTTAGTTATACCAAAGAGAACGATTTTCTTATTTTTTGCATATTAAAAAGAGGGTGACCCCTAAAAGTTATACTTTTGGGACACCCTCGTTTGTATAAAAACTCGAGCCATGCTGGAATGTTTCTTCTATCTTTTCAAAAATGCACTATTGTTGTGACAGCACATATTGAGCATCTCTAAGCAAATAGGTTGCAGCTTCGCTTGAAATATGTTTCCCGTTTTGTGCCTTCACTTCATTCACAAAGCTGTTCAAATCATTGTTTGCCAATTTATCCTGCAGGCCATTGGCAATTCCGGCATTGTCAATCCATTTGGCATCGGCAAAGCGTGTCACCAACGCCTTTAAGGAATCGATGCTGGCAACTGTCTCAAAGTGAACAGTTTTGCTTCCCTTATTACCGGCTAAGTCACTAGAGGATACTACAAGGGTATGCTGACCAAGCGGCAAGGTATACAGCGGGATCTTCGTTCCAATTTTGTAAGAATTCCTATCAAGCGTCACCGTCGTATTGCTGTTGTCGACACCCGAGAATTTGTCCATCAATTCAAACTGAGGTGTCAAATCCCCTGAATCTTCATAAATGCTCCCATCTCCCGGTACGGATATCGCAATTGCTGGCGCCGTCTTATCGATTCCAATGGCAAGACGTTTTACAGCTTCTACATTGCCGGCGTTATCTATGGCACGATACTCGACGCGATGCATACCTTCAGCAGTAAGGGTCAAATCAGTCTTGCTTGTCCAATCCCCGCCGTCTACCCTTGTCTCAATGCGATCAACACCAGTTCCAGTTGGATCGTCATCTGCAGTGAACTTCACATGCACATCCTGTGTATTCCAGGTATCGTCACCAGTAACCCCATCCGTCGTTGCCGTTGTAACAGGCGGCTGAACGTCTTTGCCCCGCCCATAGACTTCAAATTCATAAATATTTGCAGTTCCTGTTTCCGCATAATTTTGCGGTGTAGTAATATAAAGCCTTACGTACCTTACGGTGGATTTCGTTATATACCTGTCCGTGCTGTTTGAAACGTTTCCTGTTACTGAATCTAGATCAGTCCAAGCAGTTCCATCCAGACTTCCCTGAAGCTTATAATTTTTTGTATTCAGGGACAAGGTCTCTCCGCCTTCTCCTGCATGCTTTACTACCCACCTGCTTATATCATATTTTTCTCCAAGATCGACCATCAGCCATTTGTCACCAGTAGTATTTGAAGACCATTTTCTGCTGCTTGCAGCCGAGCCATCTACTGCTTTGGACGGTTCGTACCCCTCCACACTTCCGTTGGCTGTAACCGTCTTGTTAAGAGCCAAATTTACTGGAGCAGGATCATAGGCTAGAGTGGTAACTTTTAATAGGCTGCTAGAATCTGAAACATTTCCTGCTGCATCCCTAGCTTTTACGGTAAACTTGTAATCGGTCTTTGCGGTCAGTCCTGTCACTTTATAGCTCGTACGCCCTGTTGTCGATCCAATCAGAGTATCGCCATTATAAACATCGTAGCCTGTAACGCCTACATTACCCGTAAAATTATCTGTAGCTGTATCCCATTCCAGAGTTACCACCGTATCAGTTATTACTTTCGTTGTTACATTGGCAGGCGTGGTAGGCGCTTGTTTATCTGCTGCAAGTGCATCCGCCGTGTAATTATTTATGGTCCAGGTAGTTTCCGTACTCTTTTTCGAGAAGTCCCTTCCATTTATCACCACCCTGTCTGCATAAACATCTAAAATCAAGCCTTGAGATGAATCCTTAATAGCTCCATCTCTCATCATTGTAAAGTACTGTTTGTTATAGAAAGTACCCGGTAACGTGAGAGGATAATGTATATGTCCCGTCATTAAAACGCTTTGAGGGTATTTTCCAATAATGTCCTTTAATTTTTGATCCTGTACCTCATCACTTTGATAAGGATCCCAAGGATATTCCTCATATACGGTATTATCTAGTGGCTGATGAAGGAAGAGAAATATCGGTTTGTCTATACTTGCATTCTCTGCCAACTTATCGCTTAACCACTGCAGCTGGGTATCCGAAATATAGGCACTGTCTTTATCATCAGTCTCCGTTGCCAAATAGATGAAGTGGTATCCGTTTATCCACTTATCATAATAAACACCTGGCATACCAGTATGTGTCAAAAATCGATTTTTAGCAGTTTCAAATCCTCCCATCCACCTTACATCATGGTTCCCTAAAACATAGTTACGATCAAGTTGAGGATATTTATTCATTGTTTTCATTAATGTATTATATTCTGCATCTGTTCCATATTCGGTAAGATCTCCAGCAACGCTAACGCTTTGGACATTATTGCTTATTGCGTCCTGCAGCGCATTGTTAAGCATGACATCGTTCTCATCACCCGGTACACCTGCATGTGTATCAGAAATAGCCATAAAGCTGAATTTATAGCTGGTATCCTTCTCTGGTGCTGTTGAAGCAAGAACCGTAACATTGATGCTTGTTGACAATGCTACATTATCCGGATTTGTAACCCCTGCAGGCAGATCTATTGTTCCCGTTACCGTGAAACTCTGCTCGGTCTTTACGGCCGGATCGTAGCCTGAAGTAGCTATATTCCATGTTACAGGTACATTCACATTTCCGCCATCGGTCACCAGTACTACTGTTCTAGGCAATCCAAGGGCCACCGGTGTAGGCGCTGTTCCGTTTACCACACCTGTAATCGCTGCAGGTGCTGTGATGCTTGTTAGATTCTTTGGCTTTATTTTTGCAAAAAGTTCAACCTCTGCAACAGACAACATAAGAGGTCCACTATGTGATTCCTCAAAGATGATCGTTATCTTTGTAAATTTAGTACCAGAAGGTATAGCAGCTTCCGCAGGATTGAATGTTACCGATTTATCGTTAACTGCAACAGCTTTTGCACCTAAATCATATTCAATTCCAGCTTCAGTATATGCTTTGGCACGTAGTTTTTTTATTTTGCCGTTTGTATATTGCGGACGATTATAAACAATAAATTTAGTTACTTCTTGTGGTTTATTAAAGTTAAAATCAAGGGGTAACGGCAGTGAAATTCCTTCATTTCCAGTGAGAGGCCATTTCAATTCCGCCAATGAGCTTTCACTTATTATACCGTCAATCAGCTTAGCAAAAGCTGCTGCACCGCCTTGCATCTTTGCTCCATCACCAGTAACCGTCATATCCTTATTCGATAATTGCAGTTCTATTGACTCTTGTGGGTCGCTGTCCAACGTTTTTGAAAACTGAAACCAGTTGAGGTTGGCCACATATGTTTTTCCCGCCGCTACCTTTAATACAAGGTATACATCATGAACTCCGGTAACATTGGCGATATCGGTAGATTGAGTCTGATAGACATTCCAGTTGTCTGGGGCTGTAGTTGCAACAGTAAGTGTTCCCGCTAAAGGACCTGTCGGACTGTCAAGCCTGATTTCAATATTACCGCCTGCATTTGATCCCTTTACTGAAAGTCTTGCACTAAATTTCGTAGCGCCATTAGCACCACTGCCAAAGTCAAAATTGTTATATACTAAATACTGGTTGTCATTTGTACCTCCTATACATTGTCCACCATCTGGGCAGTTTTCGACCTTAAGGTAGGCACCCGACTTGGAACTAAAGCTTTCTGCTTCTGTCAGACTATACCCATCGCTTGCGGCATGCACCGGCGTATAGCCAACAATGCCGTTGAGTAAGAATGCAACAATCAGGATAAATGACAATAATGACTTGTTAAACTTCGTTAATGTAACCATAAACATCTCCTTTGACATTTTTTCTATCGATAGTATTTCTATCTTATCAACCGATTGTAAAATTCAATGCTCCCTCCAACCCTGTTAGATATTCCTAAAGTGGTTGTTGTTTGGCTAGTTAATCTACTGTTTAAAATTAACCATGCCCATGGAACGACTTTATTACAAACGGTCGAGCTTTATTTTAAATCCCCCCTTCAGAATCAAATTTGCTTTTCGACTTAATGGTAAGTGATAAATTTTAATAGAGTTTAAATCCAATGTAAATATTTTGTAATATCGATATATTGATGTATTGATGTATTATTATAACAATATAATTCAAAATTTAAATCCTGCGTCGACAGGATTTAACGAATATTCAAAATAACAATTATATTTCTATCCTAAGATAAACTACACCTGTAAATAAATTTATGATTATTCTATTCTTCATCATTTTTCATATGGTAAAAATATTTTCTTTACTACATATTATTATTTTGAAATATCAAAATTAGGTATGAATCTATCCGACTATAACTGAATTCCTACTACATATTTAAGATAATTTTATATTAACACGATTTCTGAATATTTCAATATTATTTTCTTAAAAATGTACAAGTTAGTGTCAAAATACTGGGAACATCTCAGAATGTTTCAAATCAAAAAAAATACACCTTTACAAAGTGTCCCCTAAAGGTATATTTAAGAAAATGCTGCTGGACTAAAATCTAAGTAGTAAGAATATTCATCTCCATTGTAATAGCATTCCGAACACTCAATAAAATTACCATTACTTTTATAAGCATATCGAATACGTCTTAATATTGGACAATCTTGAGTTACTTCTAACATTTCTCTAATTTCCTCTGTAGAACGCAGTGCCGATAACTGTTCTTTTACTTGAGCTACAATAATCCCTTTCTCCTCTAACAATGCATAAAGAGATTCGTAATAATCTCTAGGATTTAAGGAGATATTAATATTAGGCTTCATATAGGTTTTAAAATATCCTATTTTAACTCCATTAATCCCTCGTATTCTCCTTAATAAAATGACTTCATCCCCCTCTTTAACACATAATAGTTTAGCTATATGTTCATCGGCTTTAATAAGCTTAATATCAACAAATAACGTACTAACATTTATGCCTCGTTCTTTCATCTCATTCGTAAAGCTTTTTACGTAAGTTGATAATCCGACCGGTGCTGAATTAGCTAAATAATCTAATACATATGTACCCTTAGGTCTTTTCTTCTCAAGATAACCATCATTAACAAGTTCATCAATTGCTTGTCTAATTGTTATACGGCTAACATCATAAAAACTACATAATTCTCCTTCTGTAGGTATTTTCTCACCAATACCCCACTTACCTTCTTCAATCTTATTCTTTATATCAAGCTTTACTTGTATATACAATGGTGCCAAATTTATCATTTCATTATCACTCACTAATGACTACCCCTTTTTAATAAAAATCGTTGTTCATAATCTATTATTTATCGTTAATTATAACGTACCATAATTATTGGGGAGATAAAATACAATAAGGCGGGAGTCAGTTATAAATAGACTCCTTCCTATTATTTATAATAATTAAAACAAACCGACTAAAACACCTACAATAGATAGAGCTACTAAAAATAACAAACAAGCGAAGCTGTGACACTGCATGGAGGAATTAGGGGTTACTGGCAAATTAGTAGTTTAGGAGGAGATTTGAGAATGAATCCAGTCATTGGTCTGGATGTATCAAAAGGAGAAAGTCAAGTTCAAGCATTTTTGAAATTAACTCTTCGAATATTGTATTTTTTTGATAGGACGAATGACTATATTACCTGAAAATAATAAACCAATTATTATTAATACAGTTGCCACAATATCAAATATAGTAATGGGTTCATTCAAAAACATACCAGCTAATACAAAACCAAAGATTGGAGTCATAAATAACCAATTGTTAGCCCTTACCGTATCCTGTTTCAATAGGTAAAACCAAAGCAACATTGTACCAATTGAAATAATGAACACTAACCAGGTTAACGAACCAAAAAGATACAAATCCAGTTTTAAAAAATAAAATTCTTTTTCTAAAACATAGGTTATTGGAATTAAGACCAATCCACCTATAGTAACTTGCCATGTATTAATAACAATACTTGGTAGATTTAAATTGCATTTTGTAAAGTAAACACTCCCAATAGCCATTGAAACCATCCCTAACCCTAAAATAATTATCCCAGTTACTGTTGCATCACTATTTGTTAGAGATGGCCAGGAAGCAATCAGTAATCCAGCAGCTGCAATGATCATACCTATCCATTCTTTTAAAGTAATTCTTCGCCCTAACCATATATAGGAAAGAAAAGCGACAATGAAAGGATTGGTTGTTACAAATAAATTAAATAAACCCGCTGAGACATAATTTAATGCCCAAAAGGTTGCTCCTAAATAAATGGTTGTATTTAATAAACCTAATATAATTAGAGATCTCCACTCCTGTGATTTAGGCCAAGGATATTTTTTTCTAATTACATAAACGTAAAGGAATAACAAACCTCCAGCGATAAGAAAGCGAGTGGTAGCTAATACTAGAGGAGTAGTTGAATGCAACCCAAATTTTGTTGCTATTGCTGAAGATGACCATAATAACGTAAAAAATAATCCTAATCCTGTTTTCATCTTTTGTCTCCTTTTAAAAAATAGCTTATCAAAAAAATAACTGTGCCCACCATTAGACACAGTTATCTTGAGAATCTTGGCCACTAACCAAGACTATATTTAAATTTTACGTATATTGGGTTATTGTTTTTTTACTGAAAGTCAGATTAATTTATCCAAATGTCGTTATTTAGCGCTATTTTTCCGAAATTGACTAGGTGGTAACTCCTCATATTTTAGAAATAAACGTGTTAATGACGATTGATGTTCCAAACCAACTTGAATAGCAATGTGTAAAATAGGGAGATCCGTGTTACGGAGTAATTCTTTTGCTTTATTCAAACGTACTTCTTGTATATAAGCTGAAGGTGATTTACCGGTTTCTTTTAAAAACCAATCTGAATAATAAGAACGATTATAATGTTCAATTGAGGCTAGTTGTTGTACTGTAATGTTTTGATTATAATGTTCATGGATATAACGAATGGATTTTGGTTGTTGTTTTTGGAGTAAATAATGTGAAATATAAGGGTATAGCTCCTTAAGAGCAGCACAATGTAAAGAATCATCGATCTCATCTAAAATAAGATTTCGAATCCCTCTCCATCGATTATTTAATGTATAGGAAACTCCCCTTTTTTGTAACTTTAACTCATTCCAGGTGAGCATAAAATCGGGGATATCTAAAACCAAAAACTCGTTACGTACGGCTGAATGAAACGTATGATGGCATTTTGGAGGAACAAATAATAATGTTTGATGGTCTAGTTTAATGTTTTGTTCTCCCACCTTTATAGAAAGTTCCCCTTGGAGAGGTAAAATTAACTGGGCGTATGAATGAGAATGAGTGTATTGATGAGCTGTATAAGTTCTTCGCTCTGCAACAATTTCTTTCATTTTTTCCATTTAGGATTCCTCCCGTATGACACCTGAATCTCTAAAGATTTGGATTTAACCCATGCTTTCCTTGAAATAAAGTTCATAAGTATGATTTTTTTTAAACTATCCTGACCGTTAGCTTAATAAAAAAGGACTGCCGTAGCAATCTACTTCTGTTAGTTTAAGTACAAACTTCCACAATCTTTACTTTAATCACTAGTGTTGCATTAATTTAAGTTCACTATTAAAAAAACTCAAATGTTCAACTTTGTTATTTTTCGCAAAGAAAAAGTCCTTTATAATGGATAAGTCAGGTGGTAACCCGTCCAAATCCACTAAAAAGGACTCACGCATGGACAAAATTACACTTAACGAAGGAATCGTTCTTAAAATTACTGCTTTTTGCGCAGCTACAAGAAGCTGAAAGCCTTCATGCGCTAGGGGATTGTCTTTTCGATGAAATTGACAACAATATCCCCCCTTATAAAATATATTATTTATATTCTATTTTCCCTGATAATATCCTCTTTCAATATCTCGGACTTACCCGATATATATCCGCTTTTATTCACTAGTATCCTAATTGTCTTTTGCTTAAACGGCTTTATACCTGTGTAAGAATGTAAACAAGCGGTTCTGAACGGTTATTCGTTCCAAAAAAATATAATTGGTTGGCAAGAAAAAGTTCGTAATAACGATGTTCCGAAGGCTCTGGTTTTCCTCTTAAACTAATTATTATTTGCGGATGAGCATCAGGTACGATATCGAATTTAAAATCTTCCATAAGTTGCATCAAAAAAAACATTGGAACAGTAGAATTGTAGGAAGCAGGTGATTCATCTTCCAGTAACCAGTTCGGTTGTCCCCCTATTTTATTTTCACTGATGGCATTTTCAGAAACAGGTGTAAGATTCCATCTCTTAAATTGAACTTTTTCTTGGTAATCCTTTCTCATTATACCTTCTTTTGTTTTAAATATATTGATTTTAAAGTTCCGCTGGTAGGATTCCAGAAAACCTTTCGGGATATCTACACCTGGCAGGGTATCTTGAAGCATTTCCGGGATAAGATACTCTTCATGAGCACAAGAAGTGCACGCAAACACAGCCATTGATAAATCATGCCATATATGGCCTTCTGGAAATGCTGCTTGAAAAAAGAAGGTTTGCTTGGCACCGCATAATTGGCAGACCGGAATTTCCATTGAATCCGGCATCGAAGGATAGCCTCCAATAAATGATCGATCGCTTTCGTTTTGATGCTGATTGGATGGGTCCACCTTTAATATATAACTAGACTCCATTTCCTATCATCTCCTGTTTCAGTATAAATTTAGTTTATCTTATATCGCCTGCTAAAACTAATCATTCTGATTATTATGGGTTTTGAAAAGGCCTCGAGATCGTTTCTCCATTGATCCTTACTTGATATAGAACCTCATATGGTCTTGTAGAACCAACAGCATATTTAGGTACTACACGAACGAAAACAGTTTTCCTCTTTTTAACTTCTTCTGCAATCATTTTTTCAAATTGACTGAATTTCCCTCTGTTAATGGACAGGTTTTGCGGGAAAATATTTCCGGAATTCCTTGAGCCAAGACCACCAAGTTTGGAACCAATTCCATGACCAGCATCGTCAGTCTGTCTTCCAAGTGCTCTTGCATATTCCCTAGAAGCATCATTTGTGCTTGTTCCCTTTTTAATATGATGCGGTTCGATTTTTCCGAAAACGGATCGTAGTTCTCCATTACTTCCGTGGATTGTTCGATAAGTTAGCCCTGCGTCAGTCGTTATTTCATGCCTTGTAAATCCTTTTTTAGTTTTTAATACTTTTGCTGCAGCAATCTTACCGAATGGAAAACGACTTATCCCCAAAGTAAAGATAGTTGCAGCTGCATATTCAGGTGTAAGTAATTTTCTTGGATTTCGTATGATGTCTGCGATCTGTTGGCCGCTGGCTGCAAAGCCAACCCCGGCTGAAACGGCGCCGATGGCAGACCAAACTCCTAGAAAAGGTACCGACAAAGCAAAAGCTCCAGCAATAATGATTCCTTTCTCCCATCCGGATAAGCCGTCCCACCAGTTTTGTAGATTATCAAATAAACAGGCAAAACAAGCTTCCGGGCCACCATATGAACTTTCCCAATTGACGAGGACAAGTACAAAAAATAAGACCGCTGCTGCAATTAGAGTTAACGCTTGATAATACTTCTGAACGTTTGCCATTAGCACAGGCAAACGTTTCTTTGCTTCTGCATTTCCATATATCAATGTAAAACCAAGTTCTCTTCGTTCACGGTAGAAGTAGAGTAAAGAACCAAACCGCTGTCTATCATTTATGAGAGAAATAGACAAGGTCCATAATTCGGTTACAGGATTAATGTTTTTTTCGCCTTCAAGTTTCGGAATTTTCTCCTTCATTTGGTTCAATTGCCAATAATCAATGAGTAAAGCAGCAACAAGCATCAGCAAAAATACTGGTTTTGAGGCATAGCCGCTTCCAAACAAACTATGTATTCCAGCGAGCCATTTCGGAGTACGATAGCCGGCGTTCCAAATGGCATGATCTAAAATGGAACAAACCAAAAGGAAGAAG